>CDYK01035205.1_pt1 | contig 46116 bp, 39 predicted proteins | sample 554841 | NCBI WGS metagenome assembly CDYK01 (sample SAMEA3182102, study PRJEB8094) | gut metagenome | biome: human; feature: gut; material: Stool; isolation source: human stools | place: Canada | collected 2013-02-18
CGGCTCATCTAAGCGGATCTCACCGTCGAAGCTATCCTCGAACCGCAGTAATTCAAGGTCAGAAGCGTGTCGCGCCATCAGTCGCGATCCTCCAATTCACGTTCTTTGAGAGCAGCGAGCAGTTCGGGGCCGATCGCGGTCACATCGCCTGCTCCCATCGTAATGATCAGATCACCCGGCTCGAGCACCTCAAGCAGCGCTGGCACCACCTTCATACGATGCGGAACGAACGAAGTCTGTTCGGGATGCCCTTCGTGATCGAGCACCACTTGCATGAACGTTGCCCCCGTAACACCAGGAACCGGCGCTTCGCCTGCTGAATACACATCCATGAACGTGACGCGGTCAGCTTTATCGAACGCGCGTCCAAATTCATCGCGCAGCACTTCGGTGAAGAGCTTCACACGTGAATAGCGATGCGGCTGGAAGAGCACATGCACATGATTGAAATCGAGCGATTTGGCCGCCTCGATCGTGGCAGCGATCTCGGTAGGATGATGCGCATAATCATCCACGATGGTGATGCCACCAGCCTCGCCCACGCGATCGAAACGACGACGCACGCCTGCGAAATCCTTCAACGCTTCAACCGCTGCAGCAACGTCGAATTCGCGCGCCCACATGAGCGTGAGCACACCTGCAGCATTGAGTGCATTGTGGCGCCCCGGATTCTGCTTGATCTGGCAGCTATACGAATTGCCATCGGGCAAGGTGATATCGAATGAAGTAGCCAGGCCATGGGTCTGGTAATTCGAAACGGCCGTATCGAAGGCTTCACCGAATCCATAGGTGTAGATCTTGCGGCCAGTGGAACGCGCAACGCGCACCAGCGCCTCATCTTCACCGCAAACCACGCAACAGCCATCTTCAGGCACGAGCGTCATGAAATCGCTGAAGAGCTTATAGATCTCATCGAGGTCTTCGTAGTGATCGAGATGGTCGGCCTCGATGTTCGTGATGAGCACCGCGCTCGGGTCGAGATGGATGAACGACTGATCGCTCTCATCGGCTTCGACCACGTAGTATTCACCCTTGCCACTATGCGCGTTCGAATTGTACGCACGCACGATACCACCGATCAGAAACGTTGGATCGAGTCCGATCCCATCGATGAGCGATGCGAGCATGGAAGAGGATGTGGTCTTGCCATGCGTACCCGCTACCGCGAGCGTGGATTTGCCCACACCGAGCGCTGCGAGCATCTTGGCGCGATGCCAGATCTCTATGCCCGCCTCACGCGCGGCCTTCAGTTCAGGATTGTCTTCTCGGATCGCTGTGGAAACGACCACGATATCGGGATCGACAGCGGGGATATTCTCGGCCCGCTGACCAATGAAGATGCGGATGCCAGCATCCTTCAGTTGATTGGTATAGCGACTTTCGCGCAGATCAGAGCCAGATACGCTATGACCCTGCTCCTGCGCAACATGAGCGATACCGCTCATGCCCACACCACCGATGCCGATGAAATGGATCTTCTTCTTGTCGAAATGACTCACGCACTGCCTCCTCATCCGCACCACATTGTAAAGGATTAGCGCGTCTTCGCTGCCGCCAATACCACATCTGCCAACTTCGCGGCTGCGTCCTGCGTCTCAAAGGTCGCCGCCGCCTTGCGCATGGAATCGCGTAATGTTTCGCTGCCGATAAGATCGAACACCTGCGTAGCGAATTCGTCCGATTCCACGTCCGCGTCCGCGATCATCAAGGCTGCACCGCGCTCGACATAGGCCTTCGCGTTGGTAGTTTGGTGGTCGGCCGTTGCATAGGGAAATGGCACAAGCAGCGCCGGGATACGGCGTGCAGAAATCTCTGCCAGCGAAGTGGCACCTGCACGCGAAACGACCATGTCGCAGGCCGCCATGGTCTCGCCCATATGGTCCTGGTAGCCGAGCACCTGGTAACGCGCGCGCTCCGCCTCGCTCAGATCGAGCGCAGCTTCGACCGTCTCCAGTTCCTTCGGACCGGTAACGTGCATGATGTAGAGATCATCGACCGCAAGAAGCCGATCCTTGAGAGAGGCAATGGCGCTGTTCAGATGACGCGCGCCTAAGCTTCCCCCGAATACGAGCAGCATGAGCGCATCTTCAGGAATGCCCAAATAGGCACGTCCTGCTTCGCGCGTAGAGGCGAAGATCGATTTGCGCACCGGGTTTCCCGTGATCACGATCTTGCTCTTATCCGCCACCTGCTCGCCTGCAACTTCGTAGGTGAGCGCAACTTGCGCAGCCCCCTTCGAAAGATACGCATTCGCCATACCCATGACGGAATTCTGCTCATGGATCACGAGCGGAATACCGAGCGCTTCTGCCGCCCGACTCACCGGGATGCACACATATCCGCCGAACGCGACCACCACATCAGGCTTGATCTCGGCGAACCACTCTTTCGCGCGCTTCGTGCTCTTCTGGATGGTGCGCAGCGCTTTGGGCAGCGTGAGCGGATGAGCGCGATCGAACCCGCTCGCCTCGAAAGCTTTGAATGGCAGCCCCGCTTCTTTCACCAGGCGCGCCTCGACGCCTTGCGGCGTGCCCGCATAGAAGACCTCATGGCCTTGCTCTTCCAGCGTCTCAGCAAGTGCGAGCGCAGGATTGATATGACCGGCGGTACCACCACCTGAAAGCACGATACGCATGTGCGCTCCTTACTATCGCCTCTTTGAGCGTTGATATCCCCCGCCATCGACCGAAGAAACAACGTGAAGCTTTTCGCGTCGCTCCTGGTAAGGCGTTTCAGCAGGCTCGCTCGTGAATGAAACCGACAGGATGATGCCGACGATCAACAGCGAGCTGATGAGCGACGAACCACCCGATGATATGAAAGGTAACGGTTTGCCCGTGATCGGGAAGAAACCGATCACGCAAAGGATATTGATGAAGGCTTGCGCTACGAGCATGGTCGTGAGCGCACCGGCGATGAGCATGCCATAATTCGTGGACGCATCCTTCGCGATGCAATAGCCCCCGTAGAGAAACACCACGAAGAGCGCAACCACCACCATCGCACCGATAAGACCAAGCTCTTCGCCGATGATCGCGAAGATGAAATCGGTCTCTGCTTCAGGAAGATATTGAAGCTTCTCGTAGGAATTACCCAAGCCCACACCGAAGAGCCCGCCTGATGCGAGCGCCTGAAGTGAATGCACGATCTGATAGCCATCACCTTCAGCATTCCCCCACGGATCGAGGAAGGTGAGAAAGCGTGTCATACGATATGGAGCAGCCGCAATCGCCGCAACAACGAGTGCTGCGATGAGTACGAGCAACAGTACGATCCAACGAGCCGGCACGCCGCCTAGGATAAGAATTGCAAAGATGGCCACCAAGCAGATGACCGTGGTACCCAAGTCGGACTGAAGCACGAAGAGCAGCGCAAGTGGCGCCACGATGAAGATCGCACAACGCACGAACACCTTGAGCGCATCCATGCCTTCGTTGAATTCAATCATGATGCGCGCACTCATGAGCACGAGCGCGATCTTCATGAACTCGGCAACTTGAATGGATACAGGTCCGATATAGAGCCATCGCTTCGCACCGAGCGCTTCTTTACCTAATGCAGCCGTAGCGAGAATGCCTAGAACGCAAAGCCCCCAAAAGGCATAAACAACGAATTTCGAGGTCATGAATTCGAATCCAAACGCTTTGGAAGCAATGATCACGCCAACGCAAATCGCAACGCCTATGAGTGCAAAGATGATCTGCTTGATAGTCTCGCCATAGGCATCGCCCTGCTCGACAAACGCCGTCACCGACGATGCTGAAAACACCATGACCAGACCAAGCACTACCAGAGCCGCCGTGGAAAGAATGACCATCAAGCGCGGAACCATCACTTCTTTCGAAGCGCGTTGCAGAAGAGAATGAGAGGGCGGAGGTGTGCGATTGGAGTGTGTTTGTTGCGCCCGTGCCATAGCTTATGCCGAACCTTCCCGCTCGCGCGCTCGAGCGGCCACGAGCTCTTTAAATATCTCGCCGCGTTGCTCGAAGCATGTGAATTCGTCAAATGATGCGCATGCTGGCGAAAGCGCGATAATGTCGCCCGGCTCTGCCAGCGCAAGCGCCTTATCAAACGCTTCAGCCATATGCGGTGCCTCATGATGCGGCAACGAAGAGAGGGCGAACGCCTCCAAGAAACGCGGACCCGCTTCGCCATAGCAGACGACCGCCTTGCAATGTTCGCTCGCAACTTCGACGAGCTCGGCAAGGTCAGTTCCTTTATCGTCGCCACCCAAGAGCACGATAGGCTTGCGCGGAGCGAAGGCCGCGAGCGCCTTCAAGGTCGCATCCACGTTGGTCGCCTTGGAATCGTTATAGCACTCAACACCGCCCACAGCGCCGCACGCCTCAATGCGATGCTCGAGCGCGGTGAAGCTCTTCAGGCCCGCGCGCACCTCATCGATCTCAACACCCACCGCGAGTGCTGCTGCGGCGGCTGCGAGCGCATTCGAAATGTTGTGCTCACCAGGAATCTGCAGTTCGTTCATCTCGATGAGAGGATAGGTTGCCCCGTCGAATTCAACGACGAGTTCTGCACCATCCACAAAGGCGGCATTCTCGGAGCCGCAGGCATCGATCATGCTGGTGAAAAGCCCTTCGGCGGTACCGATAGGGATGTAGGAGAACCCACGCTCTTCGGCAGGAATGCTCTTGAGTTCGCGCACGTAACCACGCACGATATCGTTCATCGCGTCCATCACGGCCACTCCGCCGCTGCGCGCAAGGTTCGCGTAGATGCGCTGTTTCGCCGCGCAGTACTCCTCGAAGCTCCCGTGCCATTTCAAATGATCGGGCGTGATGTTGAGCAGCACTGCCACGTCGGGCGCAAGATCTTTGGTGGAGGCAAGCTGATAGGAAGAGACCTCGGCGACAAAATAGTCGGTCTCGCCCTTGCTCACCGCTTCGATACAGGTGTCGCCGATGTTGCCCACTGCCTGCGCGCGCCAACCTCCGCTGCGCAGCAAATGCGCGCAAAGCGCGGTAGTGGTGGTCTTGCCATTCGTGCCGGTGATGGTGATCCAGGTTGAATCGGCAGCGCTCTCGCGCCAGGCGAATTCAACTTCGCTGATCACTTCTTTCGCATGGGCAGCTGCGTTCTGGTAGAAATCGGAGAATTGAGAGATACCGGGGCTCGCGATACAGAGATCGAAGCTGCCGGAAACTTCTATCGTGTCGAAGAAGACCTGAGCACCAGCTGCTTCGAGCGTTGCTGCGAACGCGCGCGCATCCTCAGAAGAAGCACCTGCATAGACGCAAAACACCTCAAGGCGCTCTTGCTGCGTGAGGAGATAATCGCACACCGCTCGACCCGTCGTTCCGAGACCGAGCACCATCACCTTGCCCAGTATTTCAGGAGCCGCTTTTCGGTCGGCGCACATCGATGGATTTTCGCTCATGGACGATCCTTCCTCTCGCTCGGGCAGATGATGCCTGTCTCTAGGCTACCATCGTTTGGGCAAAGAAGATGCAGAATCCGACCGCAGCGAAGCATGCCGAGATGATCCAGAAACGCACGACCACCTTCACTTCGCTCCATCCACGCTTTTCGAAATGATGATGAAGCGGTGCCATAAGGAACAAACGCTTCTTCGTACGCTTGAAGTAGAACACCTGAATCATGACTGAAAGCGCCTCGATCACAAAGAGCCCACCGATGATAAGCGAGATGACCTCAGTCTTCGTAACGATAGCGATACAGCCGAGCGCCATGCCGAGCGCGAGCGAACCCGTATCACCCATGAAAATGTCGGCTGGGTAAGCGTTGAACCACAGAAAGCCGATGCAGCAACCTGCGATAGCCGCACCTACGAGCGCTGCATCGAGCATACCCAAACGATACGCGATAGCCGCCATAACAAGGATCGCCATCATAACCGTACCCGCTGCAAGACCGTCGAGACCGTCGGTAAGATTGGTCGCATTCGAAAGCCCCATGAGCAGGATGTCGCAGAAGATCAGATAGAGCCACGGAATGTTGAACTGCCCTGCGGGAACATCGAAGGGAAGCGTAGTGGTAAGGATGCCGAAATCGAGCGTGGCAACGAAGGGAATATCGATGGTAGGCGCAACGCCAAGCCAATTCACCACCGCGAGCACGAATGCGGTCGAGATGAGGAACTGCCCGATGAGCTTCGCTTTCGGAGTAAGACCGAGCGAACGCTCCTTCGCCACCTTCGAAGCATCGTCGATGAGTCCAAGCACACCGGTGAGGATGATCGCCAGCATGATGAAGGTGGTATCGAGCTCTGGAGCGGCAAGCAAGAATACGGTGATCGCCATTGCCACGAGCATGACCACGCCACCCATGGTGGGCGTTCCCTGCTTCACGAGGTGGCTTTCGGGACCATCGGCGCGGACCTGTTGCCCGATCAGGTGCTTCTTCAATCCCCTGATCCAAAACGGCATGAGCACCATCGTAACGAGCGCGCCCAAGAACACCGCAAGGAACACGGTGAAGGTCGGATACTGTGCATACACTGCAAGCATTATGCTAATAGCCCCCTGACGATACGTTCCAGCTCCATGGAGTGAGACGCTTTAACCAGCACGGCATCTCCTGGTTCGAGATGGGTATCCAATTCGTTGAGCGCCTCTCCCCGCGTCGCGACCGACACGAGGTGGTCAGCGGGAAAACCCGCCTCGAGCGCACCACGAGCGATAGAGCGCGCCAACTCCCCCACGCAGATGAGGTAGTCGAGCTTTTGCGTAGCAGCGAACGTGCCGACCGCTTCGTGACAAGCCTCGGCGAAACTGCCGAGCTCGCCCATATCACCTAATACAGCATAGCGTTTGTGCTTCACGTTAAGCGCGGAAAACATGGCCAGTGACGCACGCATCGAATCGGGGTTCGCGTTATATGCGTCGTTGATGATCGTGATATCGCCCTTGCCCTGCAGGATCTCCTGGCGCCCCGCTTCGGGTGCGGACGCTTTGAGCGCTTCGGCAATACGAGCTGGATCAACCCCTGCCTGCCAGGCGAGCGCTGCCACCGCACTCGCGTTCGAGACATTGTGAACACCGCGAAGGCCCAGTTCACAAGCGAGCGCTTCCGCCTCGCCAGGGAAATGGAGTGAAAAATGCGCACAGCCAGCACCATCGAGCTCGATGTCGTTTGCCCATACGCAGGGCACGCCCTCATTGGTTTCAGCAGCAAAGGTTCCCGAGCCATCGAAGTAGATCACTCGGATGCTGCGCTTTGCTGTTTGTGCGGTCTCGCAGATGAAGAGCGTGTTGTCGTCGGCATAGTTCAGGACCGCAAGCCCCGTTCCTGCAGGCAGCGCTTCGACTGCTTCAGCTTTCGCCGCTGCGATCGCCTCACGCGAACCGAGAAGCTCGATGTGGCACTCGCCCGTGTTGGTGATGAGCGCGATCTCGGGCTTTACGAAATCGCACAGCTCTCGCAGCTGCCCCGATCCGCGCATTCCCATCTCAACGACCACGAAATCGGTTTCAGGATTTGCGTCCAAAAGCGTTTTGGGCACGCCAAGCTCATTATTCTGGTTGCCTTTGGTCGCCACCACCTTGAAGGTGGTCGCGAGGACATCGCGCAAGAGATTCTTCGTGGTGGTCTTGCCGGTCGAGCCAGTGAGCGCGACAACGGTGCCCTTGATGAAACCGCGCCAACCGCGCGCAAGATCAGTGATAGCAGAGAAGGTCGAACTCACCTCAAGGATCGCAGCGCCCATCTCGTGTGCGAGGATGCGGGTGCTCTCAGGCACTCCCTGCATACAAAGGATGATGTGCGCGCCCTTCCGCAGTGCCTCGTCGATGAAATCGTGTCCATCGACGCGCTCTCCCGGAAGCGCTACATAGACGAAATCCTCTTGCACATCGCGCGAATCCCACGTGATCCCGAGCGCCAGCTGCGAGGGATCGAGCGCCTCAACGATCACGGTAGCGCCAGTGAATTCTGCAATCTGTTTAGAATTGAGCCTCATCGCTACTGATCGAGCTCCTTGAGCGCTTGACGCGCGACCGCACGATCATCGAAGGGGTGCTTCGACGTACCGATGATCTGATAGTCTTCGTGGCCCTTGCCCGCGATGAGCACAGAATCTCCAGGGTGCGCAAGCGAGAGCGCATGCTCAATCGCGCGTTTGCGATCGGGCTCGACGCTGAAACGCTCACCGCATTCCTGCATGCCGGCAACGATATCCTCGATGATCGCATCGGGCGATTCGGTACGGGGATTATCAGAAGTGACCACTGCGAAGTCTGCCGCGAGCGCTGCTTTACCCATGAGCGGACGTTTGGTCGCGTCGCGATCCCCTCCGCAGCCGAACACGACGATGGTCTTGCCTTTCGTAAGCTGCTTGACCGACGCGAGCGCTTTTTCGATCGCATCGGGCGTATGGGCGTAATCCACATACACCGCGATCTCGCGCGCGCGATCCGAACCCTCGCCCGCCTCGAGCATCACGTGCTCGATGCGTCCCGGCACCGGCGGCACATCGCTCAAAGCACGTGCGATATCATGCGGCGCGAAGCCAAGTTCGAGCGCAATACCGAAGGCGGTCATCACGTTCTCCACATTGAATTTGCCCACGAGCGGATACTCGAAGGCGATCGCTTCCCCCCGCACGCCAAGCACAATGCGCGTGCGTGCGACATCGTAAGCGATCTCGATCGGATGAACGTCAGCGTTCTCGGCGAATCCGGTCGTGATCACCTCATCGCCCTGTTCAAGTGCATCGGCAACGAGTCGCTCTCCCCACGTGCTGTCGATATTGATGACGCGTTTCGCAGGATAATCCGCAGAGAAAAGCCGCCGTTTCGCAGCAAAATACGCCTCGAACGTCTTGTGATAGTCGAGGTGATCCTGCGTGAGGTTGGTGAATGCAGTGACCGCAAAGGTCGAATCCCACACGCGATCGAGATCGAGTGCATGCGAGCTTACCTCCATGGCCACCACTTCGCATCCTGCATCGCGCATCTCAGCGAAGATATGTTGCAAGTCGCACGATTCCGGGGTGGTGTGATCGGCAGGCAACGCTTTGCCTGCGATATCGATCCCTACCGTACCGATCATGCCGGTGGTCTTCCCCAACGTCGAAGCAATGTGCTCAACCAGATGGGCGGTCGTGGTCTTACCGTTCGTTCCCGTGATTCCTACGAGAGAAAGATCTTGAGTTGGCATTCGATAGAAGTGAGCCGCAAGATGAGCCATTGCCTTGCGCGTGTCGTTAACGAGGATGAAGGTAACATCGTTATCCCTCTTCACTTCGAGCATGCGCTCGACCACTAATACCGTTGCACCACGATCGACGGCGTCCTGCGCGAAGGCATGCCCGTCAGCTTTCAAGCCAACGATGCAACAGAACGCATCTCCGGGACTCACCTGATCACTGCGATATGCGACCCCCAAGATAGGTCGATCGGCATCGCCGATGATCGTAGCGTGTGTGTGGTCGAAGAGTTCTGCGCAGGTTCGATCTGTCATAGCCGTCCTAGTCTTGCGTGATGTTGTAGCGATCGATCGCAAATTCCATTATATCCTGAAAGGCAGGTACGGTCTTTCGTTCGCCAGGCACCTCGTTCGCACCAACGAAGCATACGAGCTTCGTCGAAGCGTCAGGCAGATAACCGACGAATGAGATATTGTACGCGTCTTTCTTATAGCCTCCATTCGGGCTAGCGATCTCTGCCGTGCCCGTCTTGCCAGCCACACGATAGCCCTCGATCTGAGCTTGCGTGCCCGTGCCTTTTTCAACGACCGCCTCGAGCATGCCATCGAGCTTATCGATCGCTGAATCGTTATCCACGATCTTCTCGGTAGGATATTCGAGCTCCTCGCTCTTCGACGGCACGTCGATCAAGAAATGCGGCTGCGCGATCGTACCGTTGTTGGCGAGCATACCGTAGAAGCGCATGATCTGGATCGGGCTCATTTCAACACCCTGACCGAAACTGATGTTGTAACCTTGTACCTCGGTCCACTTATCGCGCGGTGCCAAGTAACCATTCACTGCACCGGGATAGTCGATCTTCGTGTCTTCGACGATCCGATACTTCTGCAGGTATTCATAGAACTTCGAGAAGGTAAGCTCCTTCGCGATCAACGACATGCCGATGTTCGATGAATCAGCCATGATAGTGGTCGCGGTCATGTCCTCATCGGGGCGTTCGTGCGAGTCGGTGATCTTATGATCCCCTACTTCAAGAACAGCAGGACAGAAGTAACTCTTGTCTGGCTCCACCGTTCCCTCTTCAAGCGCCGCAAGCATCGCAATCGGCTTGAACACCGAACCTGGCTCATAATGTAACGAGATGCCAGAAAGATTCGTTGCGCCTTCTTTCACTGAAGACAGATCGGTAATATCGAAGGTAGGTGCTGAAGCGCACGCGAGCATCTCGCCCGTCTCAGCATTCATAACCGCACCGAATCCCGTTTTACCGCCAACCTCATCAGTTCGTTTGACCACCGCTTTTTCAACGCGTTCTTGCAGCTCGACATCGATCGAGATGACGATGTCCTGGCCATTCACCACTTCTGCTTCGATCTTCGTCGCGCCAGGAACCGGCACGCCTTCTTTGCTGTACATAGTGGTCTTCTTGCCTGGCGTTCCACCGAGAATATCGTTGTAGTAGAGCTCAAGACCCGAGATCGGCTGGCCTTCGTTGTTTACCACGCCGATCAGCTGGCTGGCGATCGAGCCGCACGGGTAGATGCGCTTATTGGTCTTCTCGTAGTCAAAGCCATCGATTCCCAGATCCTTCACCGCTTCGAGCTGCTTTTCATCTGCTCCCTTGAACAGATAGACGAAATTGGTATCCTGCTCGATCTTCTCGCGGTATTCCGAAGCATTGCCACCGCATACCTGCACCAGTGTGCTTACGAGCCTATCGATCTGCTCAGGATCTTGCAGTTTATGCGGATGACAGAAGAAATTGTAAGCATCGACCGTGGTCGCAAGCACCACGCCATTGCGATCGTAGATCGTTCCACGGCGCGGTTCGACATCTACCGTAACGGTACGCTGCGAATCGCTGGCATGCTCGATGGCATGCGCGTCGATGATCTGCACCCACACCAAACGTCCAAACACGATGATCGCGATCGCAAGAACGACCACAAGCAAGATGCTCAAGCGGTGCGGACTCGTTTCGAACGTAGCGGCAGCATGCGTTGTATACGAAGAAGACGCAGGCACCTGAGCCTTGCGTCGCATGCGAGGTGAAGCGTTACGAGAAGGTTTTCCCGAACGGGGATTCTTCGAATACGGCATAGGACCTACTCCAATGCGGCAACAGCTGCGATGCTTTCCGTAAGAGAGATATTGCCACTCGCATCGAAGGCCACTACATCGGGTTCGAGCGTGATCGTTGAAGCAGTTGCGGGAGCAGCCATCTTAAGCTGATCAGCAGCGATAGTACGCAGATTGCTCGGCGATGCGATAAGGCTCTTCTGAACGGCAAGCGATTGACCATCAGAGCGCATGGTTGCGATCTCCGAACGTAGTTCGCTCGAAGCAGATGCTGCACTATACGCCGCAGAGGCGAGCCCCACTTGAATGAAGCCAATGCAAAGCACCACTGCCAAAGCGGCAACGATTACTTTAACAACAAGAACATGGAAGTCGGTAAGGCCATGTTGGATTTCATGCTTATGCCCCGGTACTACACGAACGGGAGGCTGCTGGTGTTCACGCACCGGGCTTTGCACGGCAGTATCGTAACGATATGCGGGTGCTCCTGCCACAGTTCTCACCAACCTTTCGGCACTGTATCTCTATACGAGCGAACGCGCAGAATGCAAGTGGACTGCGTGCTCATGAGGATAATTCGTCAAGGCGCTTTGCGATGCGCAGTTTCGCACTTCTGCTTCGGGGATTGCGGGCAACCTCTTCAGCGTTCGGCACGATGGGCTTGCGGGTGATGATCTCGAGTATCGGCTTGTTTCCACACACGCAGACGGGCAGATCGGGCGGACAGGTGCAACCTTTGGCGTACTCTTTGAAAGTATCTTTGACGATGCGATCTTCGAGCGAATGATAGCTGATGACCGCGATGCGTCCCCCTGGAGCAAGCCAACGGATCGCCGCTTCTAATCCACTGCGGAGCATGTCGAGCTCCCCGTTCACTTCGATGCGCAGCGCTTGAAACGTTCGTTTGGCCGGATGCCCGCCGCTCCTTCTGGCAGAGGCGGGTATCGCAGCCTTGATGATCTCGACAAGCTGCTGACTTTCTGTGATAGGCGCCTTTTCGCGGGTTTTCACAATAAATTCCGCGATGCGGTTAGCCCATTTCTCGTCTGAATATGACCGGATGATCCGAGCGAGATCTGTTGCGTTTTTGGTGTTGATGATCTCTGCTGCGGTTATGGTGTGTTTCCTCGGATTCATCCGCATATCGAGTGGGCCATTTTCCTTAAAGGAAAAGCCGCGAGAAGGCGTATCGATCTGCACAGAGGAAACGCCAATATCGAAGAGGATCGCATCGATCTGGGGAACTTCCGCTTCGACCAATAATTCGTCGAGCATGCCGAAGTTTCCATAGAGAACATCGATTTCTGGGCGTATCTCATCTGGCAAGGCAAAAAGCCGTGCAGTTGCTGCATCGAGTGCTACCTGATCTTGATCGATGCCGATGAGGTGACCGGTTGCCCCGATCAGCTTGGCTGCTTCGAGCGAATGCCCCGCGCCACCAAGCGTCGCATCGACAAAGGTCTTGCCCGCCGAAAGCTCTAAACCTGAGAGACATTCATCGAGCAGAACAGGTATATGCCGATATTCGTTTGTCACAGTGCAAGCTCTAGGATTCGCTCATCAGCGATGCCAGATCGACAGAGCCGACGAAGTCATCCCAACGCTTCGCGTCCCAGATCTCAAAATGATCTTCATCACCGACGAACACCACGTCTTTGTCCAGCCCGGCGATCTCTCGCTGAGCGGGGGTAAGGTGGATGCGGCCCGAGTTATCAATCTCGCAGTTCCTCACGCGAGAATTGAGTACCTTACGTAGAGCAGACTTACGTTTGCTGCTAACGTCAAAACCACCTTCGCCTTCGAAGAGTCCTTCTACCCAATTCGAGTAGTCATCTACTTCAAAGACATACAGACATTGGTTTTCCGGATCAGGAGTGATCCTGAGATCCTGTGAGAGCACTTTCCTGAAAGATGAAGGAAGCGACAGGCGTCCCTTGGCATCCATCTTGTGACGGTATTCGCCTAAGAGTTCGCTCACTCCTCCTCCTCTCAAAATAAGACTCTCCGCTGCAATGTATTTTAAGTCCATCAGCCCCACATTGCAACACAAAATGCATTTTTGCCCCACTTTGTTCCCACTTTTACCACCACTTTTGGTACAAGTATTGAACTTGGCACTATATGTTGTGGTCTGTTATTTCATTTTTAGCTAGATTTTGTTATGCCGTTGGTGGAGCAAAGTGGAGCGTTTTTTGGAGATTTGCTGACACAAGGCGTTCTGAAAGCCATTTTTGCGCTTGTTTTTCAGTTTTCAGACGAAAATGGCCCGAAGCGGGAACAAGGTGGGAGCAAAGTGGGAACGTCCAAAAGCAGGCGGGCGAAGGCCCTAGGAGAAGCGTTGTTTAGCTGCTGCCGAAAGCATCCGTGCGAACAAAAGAGAGCGCTTAGCGGCGGAGAAGTTTGCTCTTGAGCTTACCTAAGATCGAGCCGAGCAGCTGGTACTCGGGAACGCGCAACACCTTGCAAAACCCAAATGCGATGACCAACCCCAAGATGCCACAAACGCACACGATCGCGACCGCTTCGAAAATAGCTGCTGCCCCTCCAAGCGGGAATGCCGCAAGCACGCCTTGCGATGCGAAGAACACCACCACACCAGCAATGATGCTCGCAACGAGCGTCTTCACGAACATGCTCGCGATACGCTTGTTGCCATACGAGCCGACCTTGCTGCGCACGATCAGCGAGCACACTACGAACATGACACCGTAGAAGAAGAAGTCCGTTACGGGAATACCTACCAGCCCCACGGGCCCAGAACAGAGATACCAGTAGAAGAAGACCTGCACGAAGCGCAGCGCAAAATCCACGAGCGCGAACTGGACGAACTTGCGCATAGCAGCGAAGACGCGATACATATACATGTAGCCTGCATAGAAGGGCAAGCTGAGCGTCCAGAACATAAGGATGATGCCGACGCTCTGCGTATCTTCAGCGGAGAACGCACCTGCCTGGAACATCTGCATGAGCGGGAAAGCCAGCGAACACACCATGGCAGCGAGCGGGATCATGAGGAAGAACGTATTGCGCAAGCCACTCGAAACAAAGCGACGGAAACCCGGCCAATCGTCACGCGCGGCGCAATCCGAAAGCTCGGTCAAGAGCGTGGTGCCAAGCGATACCGCGATAACACCATAGGGCAACTGATACCACATCCAAGCGTAGTTCAACGTAGAAGGGCCGTTCGGCGTGGCCTGGAGCGCGAAAGCGTTCTTGCAGGAGAACGTGATCATCGTACCAGCAACATAGAGGAACATCGGCGCAGCTACCTTCAATGCTTCTACCAGCATGGGATCGCGCAGATTCACATACGCGCGCAAGCGCACGCCTCGTTTTATGAGCGCAGGAATCTGAGCGCCGAACTGCACGAGCACGCCAAGCGATGTTCCCACCGCCAACCACCACATGGCAAAGGAGGGGTTCCACGAAGAGAGCGGCACATAACCGAACATGGTCACGATGACCACCAGATTGTTGAGCACGGGCGCGAGCGAAGGTGCCAAATACGATCGCTCCGCATTCAGGATGCCGGTGATGACCGCGCCCAATCCATAAAGTAAGATCTGCACGGCGAACACGCGGAAGAAGAAGATGGCCATCTCCTTCGCTGCTGGGTCTCCCCCGGCGAACGTTTGCGTCTCGATGACTTGCGCAGAGAAGATCGAGCAGGCAAGCGCCAGAAGCCCGAGCACGATCGTAGTGAGCGTAAGGATGTTGGAGGCGAACGTCTGCGCCCCGCTATCGCCGTTCTTTTCCTTCTGCAGTAGATAAAGCGGCAGGAATGCCGTGGCCAAGATGCCGGTTGCGGCAAGTTCGTAGATCATGGCCGGCATGTTGTAGGCAATGTTATACGCCGAGGCCAAAACCGTATTGCCCAGCGCGAATGCCATCGCCCATGTGCGCACCAATCCGGTCACACGCGAAGTGAGCGTTGCCAGCGTGATCAGGCTGGTGTTCTTGATGATATTCGAGCTTGAATCGTTTGCCACAGGTCCTCTTTGTGCGACTATAATGAGTAGACTCAATCAACCATAGTAAGGGAAGCCTAAGGGAAGTCACATGCGTGTTCTGATCGTTCGCAATAACTACAATCCAAAAGCGCTCGAAGCATCCCTTTTGCTCGAAGCGTTCTTCGATAAGCAGCACATCGACTATCAGACTTACGATCGTGACGACCTTCGGTCGAACTGTTCTATTATCGACCAATTCCCCACAAGTGAAGAACCAGCTTTCAATCTAGCGGTTGTTTTAGGGGGCGATGGCACGATCCTGTGCACCGCCAACCAGATCGGCACGCGCCGTATCCCCATCCTCGGCGTGAATTTCGGGCACCTCGGCTTCATGGCCAACCCCAACGATGAGGGCATCATCCAGATCGTGAGCGAGGCGCTCGCTGGCGAAGTATCCTATGAAGCACGCACCAACCTGCAAGTGGAGGTCTATTGCGAAAACGACCTCGATACTGCCGCAACGAAGCAAGATGATTTCGAGGTCTATCCGCTCATCCATGAGAAGCCGAAGGCTCCCTCGGCTGAAAGCACCGATCCATCAGCGCATTCAGTCTTTGTTGACGAATCCACCAAAAGCGAAGGCTCCTGCGACCGCCATACCGCAGACCCGATCCTCAAAGGCGAAGGCGAACCGCAGCGCTTCTTCGCCCTGAACGAGATGGTCATCGCACGAGGCGATCAAGGCCGCATGATCGGGTTCAGCTACAGCGTTTCCGATTCACTCATCGCCAATATGCGCAGCGATGGGCTTATCGTCGCTTCTGCCACAGGCTCTACCGGGTATGCGCTCTCTGTGGGCGGACCACTCGTTGATCCAAGCTATCAAGGACTTATCGTTGCACCTATCGCACCGCACACGCTTCAATCGCGTGCGCTGCTCACTGGCTCGTCCGATGTGGTCGAGATCGACCTGGACAGCTCGCCAGCAAGCCGTGCCGCTACGCTGTTCATCGATGGCGAGCGCATCACGTTCGACTCCCCTATCCGCAAGATCGTCGTGGCAACTGGCGAAGAGCCCACGCTCCTCTTGCGCTATCAGGCAAAATCTTTCTACGATTACGCCGCCGAAACCTTCTTCAAGCAATAAGGGACAAGCCTGCCTCGATCAGCGAACGTGGGCCGATTTGCGAAGCGCGCGAATAGCTCGATCATCTACGCGCTTCTATTTCAATTTGATTACAAGCATGTGAACGCACGTTTCGTTTTTCGTCCTGCGCGCATTTTCTCCTTAAAATTGAATAACGGTTGGACAGAGGTCGGCCCGTGGGAGCTCGAACGTCTTCCACGCAGGGTGTTCACCGTTAGGAGTATCATGGCTAAGCACATTTTCGTTACGGGCGGCGTAGTTTCATCGCTCGGCAAGGGCATTACCGCAGCATCGCTCGGACATCTGCTCAAAGCACGCGGCTACAAAGTGACCATGCAAAAGATGGATCCGTACCTAAACGTCGATCCTGGCACCATGTCTCCTTTCCAGCACGGCGAAGTCTTCGTTACCGACGACGGTCAAGAAGCCGATCTCGATCTGGGACATTATGAACGCTTCATCGATGAAAGCCTCACTAAGGAATCCAACTTCACTCAAGGATCGATCTATCAAACGCTCATCGCGCGAGAGCGCCGCGGCGATTTTCTCGGTGGTACCGTGCAGGTCATTCCGCACGTGACTGAAGCGATCAAGGAACGCCTCTACCGCATTGCCGATCAGACGAATGCTGATATCGTCATCTCGGAGATCGGCGGCACGATCGGCGATATCGAATCGCTTCCCTTCATCGAAGCCGCACGTCAATTCATGCGCGAACGACCTGCCGACGATGTCTGTTTCGTACACGTGACACTCGTGCCCTATATCGCTGCAGCACACGAGGTGAAGACCAAGCCTACCCAGCACAGCGTGAAGGAACTGCGCTCGCTGGGTGTTCAGCCCGATTTCATCGTCTGCCGCTCCGATCACGAGATCTCGTGCGCTGTGCGCGAAAAGATCGCGCTCTTCTGCGACGTGGCTCCACGCGAAGTACTTTCCTGCACCGACGCGCCTTCGATCTATGAGGTACCCATCATGCTCGCCGCGCAAGACTTCGATGTGCAAGTGCTCAAGAAACTCGACCTGCCCGTTACTCCGATCGACCTCTCGCCTCTCCAAATGTTCCTCGACGCGCGCGCCGCTTGCAAAGACACGACAGATATCGCGGTCGTAGGCAAATATGTGAGCTTGCCTGATGCTTACCTTTCGATCATCGAGGCACTTCATCATGCAGGCATCGCACAAGGCACCGATGTGGAAGTGCATCTGATTGATGGCGAAGAGCTCACCCCTGAAAATGCCGACGAGCTGCTCGGTGAGATGCAGGGCATCTTGGTGCCCGGCGGTTTTGGGCAGCGCGCCTTTGAAGGCAAGATCGAAGCAGCACGCTATGCACGCGAACACGGCATTCCGTTCCTCGGAATCTGCCTTGGTCTGCAAGCGGCTGTCTGCGAATTTGCCCGCGATGTTGCTGGTCTGGAAGGGGCAACGTCTGCTGAGTTCGACGAAGAGGCCCCCTATCGCGTGATCGACCTCATGCCCGAACAAGAAGACATCGAAGACAAAGGCGGCACCATGCGCCTCGGGGCTTACCCTTGCAAGGTCTTGCCGGGTTCACGCGCACATGAAACATATGGTGAAGAGCTCATCTATGAGCGCCATCGCCATCGCTACGAAGTGAACAATGCCTACCGCGACACGCTCACAAAAGCAGGGCTTAGGATATCGGGTGTCTCGCCAGACGAGCGCTTGGTCGAGATGGTCGAGATTCCCGATCACCCGTGGTTCGTGGCAAGTCAAGGCCATCCCGAATTCAAGAGCCGCCCCACCAAACCCCATCCGCTCTTCGTAGGTTTTGTGAACGCTGCGCGTCAATAAAGCAATGCTTGAATAATCCCAACGAAGGCGTGTTCGCTATCGATGCGGTCGATCTGGCTGCGTGCGAATCTGGTCTTCGATGGATATATAACTAGTCTTCGGCCCGCTCATGATTCAATTATAGAAGCATTTTGTCACTCGTTAGTCCAGCTCCTTTGCCACCCCGATCATTTCTTCAAGTCCTTGGCAGGTCATACTGGCTTCATGCTTTGCTGATAGGTCGTCGAACTGCGCCGGATCAGCAAGTTCTACGCATCGCTGCAAAACATCAACGAGGTTTTCCTCAGGATCGAACGTAACGATCGGTAAATCATCGGGGAAAAATGCGCGGGTAGCATTCTCTGAAACCAAACCAGCAACGAACTCCAATGCGACCCATCTTTGATCTTCAGAATGATGCATCCCTTCAAATCGAAGAGCAGACATCAACTGGTCCATAGTCGGCGCGTCCGATGCGAACGCAGCGATCGATTGAGATATTTCTTTCATGAGCATGATGCTGTCTCCTATCTAACAGTATTGGTCTTCACCATTTCTAGTACTTCCCACGTGAATTGCGCTTCGAGGAGAGGTTCACGTAGATGATGATCGGCGTGATGACCAAGAAGATGATGATGGGCACATAGAACGGGCAATCTTGCAAGAAGTTCATGGAAAATAGCGCCAGCAGAACGGGGATAACCTGTTCGTTGGCGCATTTCTTCATGATGAACGCGGTGTCGCGATCCACCTTCACCGTCGAATCCAGATCGGTTATGCCAAGTTCGGTACGGATCGGCAACGGGATCCCGATCGCCATATCGATGGGAGTATAGAGATTGTTCACCTGCAGTTTGCTCTCATCTTCAATGGGAAAGACCTGGCAGATGCACTCTTTATCCTTGTAAGAGATGATGACATTGTCCATTTCATCAATGCCCAAGTGCGCCATATTATCCTTCGTCATGCGAACCGCACGATCATTCTCATCATTGGCATAAGGGCGCCGACACATGAGCGAGAGCGTGCTCTTGCCCACATACAGATTCGCGATCCATCGGCCAATACGCTTGAAGATATTGCGTCTCTTCTTCCTGAGCACAATCGGCTTGATGACAATACTGGGCGGGAAGCAGCGCTCGAAAACTTTGCGTAAGTACGCCTCTTCAGGATGTGAGAGGCCCTCTTGGCGAATGGGCTCATGAGCAGGATAGGTCTTTTCGAGTATCGCCAGTCCATCAAGCGATCGCGGTTTCTCCTGATCAGCGGCTTGCATCGTATTTTCACACGCAGGTTGCTCTTCACTCGTTTCAGCAACCTGTTCTTCGGCTTTGATATACGCAACCGCTTGCTGGCGCAGCTCGTCTTCAAGTCGACAGGGCAAGCGCTCGCCTAGTAGTATACGCTGCCTGCGGTTTAGCTTGATAACCCCCGCATCCAGCGAACCATCAAAAACAAGGTGGTTGGCTTTTACGATAAAGCTCTGGTTCGTGACCACGTCTTTTATTCCGAAGAGATCCGCGCCTTCAAGCAGTTCTTGAACTGCTCCTCCCTCGATCATCTTCGTGGAGATGACCACATCTTCCGAGCTGACCTTATCGATCGACTGCACACGAATCTTGTCGAAACGCGCATAGGGCGCTTTCCGAATGAAGACCTCGTAATCAGCATGATCCGCTATCTTCAAGGTTCGCTGCACATGCTTCGTTATAGCGATCTGACCAACACCAAGCGAATCTTGTGGAACGATACTGATATCCATCAAAGTACCCTGTTTAGGACATTCCAGCTGAAACGGAGTCGCATAGTTTTCTTTATAGAATACAGAAGGAACACCAACACTATAGAGGCAACCATCCTGAACGGGCAGCGTCTCATCAACGACCCTCACCAACGTTGAGCCGCCATCGTAAACATGATCGGCAAAATTGCTGTTCAGAGATGTGATGCATTCTTCAAGCGCATCCCGAATCCGATCATAGGCGTATTCAGGAAAATCCTTGCAGAGATATTTCGAATTTATCTCGATCTGGACACACGAAACGTCAGCTCTCTTTGCTGTTGAAGCCGCGACCGTATTCGGTCCGCTCGCCTTGAACACTTCATCTACAAGCACCACTCCTATTCCCAGGTCCTCCAGGCAACGGCAAAGCGTCGACAACGTGATATCGTCGCGCAGATTCTTGCCATCCGCCGTACCGAGGATAAAAGCAGCTTCGCGCTCGGAAGAGAGCTGATGCAAGTCGAACACCACTCTTGCATCGTTTTCCTTCACGTAGTCAACCAGAGCGTCACGATAGGGAGAATGCTCGTCGTAGTTCGGATCATCATCGTTGCTCTTCGTCTTGATGATGACGGGACAATGCAGCGAACGATGAAGATCGCGTGCAAGATCGCTCGTCTGCACTTCGGCAGGTTTTACCCTACCCGCACGCGTATGCTCAACGCCATGGGGTGCAGAGAGCATCACAAATCCTTTGCCTTGCAATATCTCGAAATCGTCAGGCATCTGATCGATCATGGTCGCCCCGCTGTCTCTTCACAAGCTCGAGTTCGTTTTCTTAGTTTCTCTCTTATAATAATTGAGATCAAACCAAGAGGACCACAAAGAAACCGGCCATAAGGAAGAGACCATGGACTGGGATAGGATCCTGCACCTAAACAAGCTGCCATCTCATCCGAAACTATTGATCATAGGCGGTCCACCCCGCTGCGGGAAAAGCACGCTTGCTCATGAAATTATGTTAACTTACGGAATCGATGCGGTCTCAGGCGATGCGATTCGGCGCGTCCTTGCATCCACCGGAATGAACTTTCTTCCAATCGATCCCGACACCTGGGCAACTGATGCCAGTGGTTTTGTGCAAGCTTGTCGAGACAGGGATTCAAAAGTTGCTCGTGCTTGTTCGGTATATGCCGAACAAATGCTTTCTGATTACAAGAGCATCATAGTTGAAGGATGTATCTGGGCTGATGCGATCAAGCACTTCGCACATCCGGTACGCCCACGTAACGGCGCCACCCATCCTGTGCATCCAGAGATACTTGCTGTGTATCTTTTCAACACTACAAATCCAGAAGAGGAACTCGAAAGCCTGCATGAACAATGCCAAGACCCTACCAGCTGGCTTAATCGCTATACCGCAGATCAGCTAGACGGGTTTACAGTTGCCAATCGGCTGCGCACGCGTAAGATGAAACAGGTTGCATGCGAACAAGGAGCGGTTCCGATTGAGAACGAACGACCAATAGCGAAAGCCCTTTTAGGAAACTACGCCAGCGATCCAAGCGATAGCCAAGCAGCTGACCACCAAAACTGCATACAGACTTATCTCGATGCAGGCTTACTTGAAGGCGGATTGGACGAGATGCACCGTCTCGCACTCGAGATCATCAAGGCCTGGATGGCTCCACGCTAAGAACGCTTGAAGCAAAATACTGTCTTTCCACTGAATAAGGATGTTGCGACGCATAAAAGCACCGATCGTGTTCGGTGCTTTTTTCATGCGCGCACACCTATCACGTTGCAGCATGCATAAGTCCAGCTCAAACGCTTAGTAAGAAAACCTTAAGAATAAGTTCATGCCTTGTTATGGGACAGGAACCCTTCTCGAATCATAGGATAGCGCCAAGTCAAATTCACCATGATCGACCCATCCAAAAGAGGAGAAAGGATTTCGTCATGTACAAAAAATGCAGCTCTTATGGCTCAAATCCTCTTTCTATTCCACATAATGCCTGGACGCTGATTGGCGCTGTTAGGAAACCAACACATTAGTGTGTTATCCTTTTTCGTGCCAAACAGTCTAATAAAAACCACGTACCCGCAAACACGGGTTTGCAGAAGGGTGTCCGCCCCCTGCGACGCGTGTTTGCGTGGTTAGGACTGTTTGGCGACATAGGGTGGACATCCTTCTTCAAACGGCCTTCCATAAGACAATTTGATATGAGGATCCACCCTCCGGAACAACCCCGAAGGAGGATCTTGTTGTGGACAGTGCGCCAAACAGTATTTCACACTCATCAATTGCTCGAATTCTCAGAAAAAAGATGGGCTGGTGTTAGCTCATGTGCGGAATTTGCGGCTTCACCCATGCTCAACCCGAGGACGCTCAGGTCCTGAAGAACATGTGCGACATCATGGCGCACCGCGGACCAGACGGCGAAGGAGCGTATCTTGCAAACGGCGTTGCTCTCGGCCACCGTCGTCTTTCTTTGATCGATCTTGAGGGTGGCTACCAACCGATGGTCCGCAAGTCGAATCATCATGTATCTGAACTCATCAACGCTGGCCAGGCGCTCGGCACCAACAAGAAACCAAACGATATCCCCGTAGTATCTCAAAATGGCGAGTATGCGATCGTGTTCAATGGCGAGATTTACAACTACCGCGATCTTGCCGCTGTGCTCAAAGCAGAAGGCTGGGTACTCAAGACCACGTCAGATACCGAAGTTCTGCTCACAGGCTATATTGCCTGGGGAGAAAAAGTACTGGACCGCATTCGTGGCATGTTCGCCTTCGCGATCTGGGACGAGCAGAAGCAGATCTTGTTCTGTGCACGCGATTTCTTCGGCATCAAACCTTTCTACTACACCGTTCAGCAAGAACAGTTCATCTTCGCATCGGAGATAAAGAGCATCCTCGAGCATCCAGCCTACGAACGCGAGCTCAATCGCGAGGCTCTTGAGCAGTACCTCAGCTTTCAGTTCAGTGCGCTTCCTGAAACCTTTTTCAAAGGCATTTACAAACTGCCGCCTGCGCATTCTATGGTCGTGCATCCGGATGGCCATATAGAGATGAAGCAGTATTGGTCTCCTCTCTTCGATGAGAACGAGGTAAGCTGCTCGCTCCACGAAGCAGCTGATCGCGTAGGAGAAGCGATGCGCGAGAGCGTTCACTACCACAACGTGGCCGATGTTGAAGTGGGTAGTTTCATGTCGAGCGGTATCGATTCAAGCTATATGGCAGCACTGCTCGCACAGGAAAATCCACTGGTTCAAACCTTCACCGTTGGCTTCAGCGAATACGAAGGCGAGCGAGATGAGATCTCGTGGGCAGCCGAGCTTGCTGAAAAACTGGATGTGTCCAACACGAACAAATACATCACCCAAGATGAATACTGGAAAGCGTTGCCCTATGTGCAGTGGCATATGGATGAGCCCTCGGGAGACCCTTCGGCAGTTGCGCTCTTCTTCGTCGACCAGATCGCTTCCAAGAAAGTGAAGGCCGTGCTCTCGGGAGAAGGAGCTGATGAGCTCTTCGGCGGATATAAGATCTATCAGGCTCCCATGGCAACCGATCGGCTAAGCAAGCTTCCCAAGCCGCTTCTTCGCGCAAGCGCAGCGCTCTTGCGAAAGCTCGGCATACGCGGCGCGAACTTCCTGGAACGCGCAAGCGAGACCGTAGCGGACTGGTATTACACCAACGCCAATGGCGTTTCCTTCACGGTGGAAGAACGCGAGCGAATCCTCAAGAATCCCGTGAAGGCACCCGATCCGCTCGAGGTCGTTTCTCCCGATTACCAGGAAGCCCAAGACCATGACTTCGATGAGCCGACCCAGATGCAATACGTGGACATTCGCAACTGGCTCGTGGGAGATATCCTGCTCAAAACCGACAAGATGGCGATGGCTCACTCTCTTGAAAGCCGCGTCCCCTTTCTGGATAAGGAAGTATTCGCAGCGGCATCCGTGCTGCCACTTGACATGCGGGTAACTCCTGAACAGACCAAGGTTGCCTTGAGAAAAGCCTCTTTGACTGCCATCCCCACAGATTGGGCGCAAAAGGAAAAGCTAGGATTTCCCGTCCCTGTTGCCGCTTGGCTGCGTGAACCCGCTAATGCCCGGCGCGTAAAAACGTGGTTCGAAAGTCCCGAAGCGCAGCTGTTCTTCAACAAAGACGAGCTCGACCGATTGCTGAACGAGCATCTTGCCGGAGCTGATCGGAGTCGAAAGATCTTCATCGTATGGATGTTCTTGATGTGGTATCGCATGTATTTCGTTGAGCGCACATCGCCTTATGAAACAGAAGCGGCTCGCTGATCGCGCAGCTCACAGCACAGAGCACAAAACCCACAGCACGGAGCCACTCATTGATCCTAGTAAAGAGCAAGAACGGAGTAGAACATGCCTGAGCAACAGAGAAAACGCGCGCTTCCCCTTATCACGGAACAGGAAGTTGGCAGGAAGATCGTGCCCGTCATTATCGGCGGCACGTTTCTCGCGTATGCCTACATTCGCGAATTTCATGCCAAATATGGTACGACACGCTGCATCGTTGTTCTCACACAGGATGTCAAGATGCTCACTACGAGCCGCTTCGCCGAATGTCATATCGTCGAAGATGCAGCACATCCTGAAGGGCTCTATCGTGCGCTTGAGAAGATCGGGCGCGAGTTGCATGATGAAGACCCTAGCCTTATCCCTTTGCTCCTCGGCTGCGACGATCGTCACGCGCTCATGTTTTCAGCTGGAAAGAAGCGTCTTGAAGAAGCAGGATACCTCGTTCCCTGCAATGATCTTGCGCTCCTGGATACCATCTCTCAAAAACGCGGCTTCTATGAGCTCTGCGACGAGCTTTCCATCCCGCATCCTAAAACCTGGTATTTCAGCGCAGGCAGCGAAGGCCCTGAAACGCTTCCGCTCGATGCTTTTCCTTACCCCTGTGTAGCAAAGCCCTCCGACACCACGAAGTTCCAAAATGCGGATGTTGCCCACAAACGAAAAGCTTACGAGATCGAAACGCCCGCAGAGCTTGCACAGGTGTGGCAGGACGTGCGCGCCTCTGACTACGATGGCGATTTCTTGATTCAGGACTTCATCCCCGGTGGCGACGAAGCGCTGCGCATTCTCAACACCTTCAGCGATGCAGAAGGAAACCTGGTTGCGGTATCGGGCGGCATCACTGCCCTTCAGGATCACAGCCCCACCGCGCTTGGTAACCCACTTTGCATTTTGGGCGAACGTGAGCCCGCCATCATCGAGTACGCTCGCAAATTCCTGAAGAGAACGAAGTATCAAGGATATGGAAACTTCGACATCAAATACGATGCGCGCACCGGCGAATACAATTTCTTCGAGATCAATGTACGTGCAGGAAGAAGCACCTATTTCACCAGTTTGGGTGGCATCAATTTCGTTTCGCTCGTTGTCGACCAGTATGTTCTTGGCAAGCAGCTTCCTTATCGAGAAGCCTACCGGCCCTTCGTATACAACTGCGTTCCGTCCTATGTGCTCAAACGTTCGATCCTCGATAAGGAGTTGCTGCAAAGAGTGCTCACAACGCTGAAAAAGACGAGATCGCCCTACCCGCTCTTCTATACCAAAGATAGCCTGCTTCACAACTTCTGGGCCATGACGATGTACTACAACCAGATCCGTAAGTTCAAACGCTATTTCTGGGACACCGACGGACATCAGTACAAGTAGCGCTTCCTTTCTATCCGCCAACGAAAAACGAGACAGCATATGACCATCTATTCCATCGATTCACTCAAGGTCGAACAAAACATCCAAACACTACAGCGCAAAGCTGGCGTACCCCTTATTGCGGTCGTGAAGAATAACGGTTACGGATTGGGGCTTGAATGGCTCGCGAAAACCACGCGGGATGCTGGCATAACGCAGTTTGCGATAACCGAACTGGCTGACATAGCGCCATTACGTGAGACGGTTGGCAACGATGCAGACATCCTGATGCTTCGATCGACCGCCCTCTACGGAGAGCTCAAGGTCATCATAGAGAACAACTGCATTGCAACCATTGGATCAAGTGCAGCAGCACACGCCTTGGATCTCGCAGCCAACCGGCTCGGGATCCAGGCACGAGCACATCTCAAGGTCGATACAGGATTGGGACGATACGGGTTCGCACCCCAAAAAATCCAGGCTATCGCCTCTTGCTTTGCGCTTGACGGGCTTCGCGTCGAAGGCATCTACAGTCACTTTTCAGATGCTTCAGACCTGAACCACCCAGAGACCAGCGCGCAAGAGCTTGCCACTTTCAAACAATGCGTGATTTCGCTCCAAGATAGAGGCTTCGATACCGGAATCCGTCATATGGCTAATTCGGCAGGGCTATTCAATGTGTCGAATTCAGCACTTGATGCGGTGCGCATCGGATCAGGCTTCACCGGACGCATCATCACTCGCGAAGAGAATAGGTTGCAGCGCATCGGAGTTCTTGAGAGTGCCGTGATCGACCTCAAGCATTTCCCCAAAGGCAGCTCACTTGGCTACCACGGAACTTATCGCACCAAGCGCGACACCCTTGCCGCTATAGTGCCGATCGGAACACAAGACGGATTCGGCCTGCAAGTTGCTCCTCGGCCTCGTTTTCACCAGGTGCTCTCCACTGCGAAGCAATGCGTGCTCCGCAAGCATGCAACCGTTGCGATCGAAGGGGTCGACTATCCTATTCTTGGCGTTGTCGACATGTCGCTTTGCATGGTCGATGTCACCGATCAACCAGCACATATCGGCGATAGAGCGACCGCAGATATCAATCCTCTCATGGTCAATCCGCGCGTTTTGCGCATCTACCAAAACGATCGTGCGTAGGAAATGAAGCGCCTGGGAATCATAGGAGGAATGGGGCCAGCTGCGGGCGCACGCTTGTTCACGCGCGTTACCGAGATGACCGCCGCGCGCACCGACCAGGAACACATCGATACAATCCTTCTTTCCGATCCTTCTGTGCCTGATCGCACGTCATATTTGAGCGGCTCGACCGACGCGCGCGATTTCGTTCCCATCCTGCAAGAAAAAGCACGACTGCTCAAGATGCTCGGCTGCGAAGTGATCGCCATGTCGTGCAATACTGCCCATGCAGGTTATAGCGAGATCGCTTCGGCAGCCCTGCACACCCAATTCCTTCATATGCCGAAAGAGACGATCCAGTTCGTAGCATCTCTTGGCTACCAGCACCCGATCATCCTCGCTACCACTGGCACGATCGAAAGCAAAGTCTTCCAATCTCTCTGCGTAGACGAAGGAGTCGATTGCGTCCTCCCCTCAAAAGAGCTGCAAGTCCTCATAATGGATATGATCTATACCTACCTAAAAGCAGGGATGACCATGCCCGCCAAAATACTTCGAACAGCATGCGCGAAGATCATCGCATCAGGCGCCGATAGCATCATTCTCGGCTGCACCGAACTATCGCTGCTCGATCTTGGATGCTATTACGGATCACTTCCAATAATCGATGCACTCGATGTGCTTGCATGGCGATGCGTGCAAGCTTGCGGAGCGCCAGCTAAGAATCTTCCCGAGCTCTACCTGAGCAACCCGAACCAATCGCCAACAAAAACTACCGAATAAGACAGGTTGCTCCAAGGCGTTTACAATGAAGCCATGGAACAGATCATCGAAGAATACTTTGCCTATCTTGCCATCGAACGCGGTTCTTCTCCGCTCACGATCGATGCCTACGCCAAGGACCTTGCAACCTATCGCACCTTTCTTGAAGAGCGCGGCAAGACCGATCTTGCCCATATAGAGCGCGATGATATCCTTGCTTTCCAAAAGAGCCAGCTCGATCAAGGCTTTGCTGTCTCGACTCTCGAACGCAGGCTTTCAGCGATAAAGGGATTGCATCGCTTCGCCCTACGCGAAGGATACGTGGATGCCGACCCGGCTCAAGCGATCCCGCTTCCCAAGAAGCCAGGCCGCCTTCCCGATGTGCTTTCGATCGATCAGGTGAACGCTCTGCTCGACAACGTTGACACTTCAACAGCAACGGGCAAACGCGATGCGACCATCCTCGAAGTGCTCTACGGATGCGGTTTGCGCGTGAGCGAGCTGGTGAACCTTGACCGAGCGAACATCCTTTCCGAAGAAGGCTTTTTGCGGGTGTTCGGCAAGGGAAGCAAGGAACGTATCGTGCCCATTTCAGGCATCGCCTTCGAACGGCTGATCGAATACTTGAACGAGGTGCGCCCCGAACTTGAAAATGCAAAAGCTCCTGCCACCACGGCGGTCTTTCTGAATGCGCGTGGCAGGCGCCTTTCGCGTCAAAGCGTGCATGCGATCGTAGCGCGCGCTGGTATGAGCATTGGCGTGAAGAACCTTCACCCTCACACGCTACGTCATTCGTTCGCAACCCACCTGCTCGAAGGCGGCGCCGATCTGCGTTCGATCCAGGATATGCTCGGACATGCCGACATCGCCACAACGCAGATCTATACTCATGTGCAGATGTCGCATCTGAAGGAAGAATATCTCGCCGCGCACCCCCGCGCGCACGAGTAGCCATCGCTGGCAGCTACGGCTTCGGCATGGGCACAACGCTCACCGCGCACGAGTAGCGACCGCTCAAACGAACGCTATTCAACTGGTCGACGATAATCCGGCTCGATCGTGAGCAGTCGCGGTCCCTCTTCCGTAATAGCTACCGTCTTCTCGAAATGCGCACTTGGCTTCCCGTCGCGCGTGATCACGCCCCAACCATCAGATAGCTGCTTGGTCTTACGCGTGCCCATGTTGATCATCGGCTCGATCGCCAGCACCATGCCCACTTCAAGCAACGGACCCGTATGCCTGCGCCCGTAATTCGGCACATTCGGCTCTTCGTGCATAACGCGGCCGATCCCATGCCCCACATATTCGCGCACGACGCCATACCCCGCGTCCTCAGCGATCGCCTGAACCGCGTGCCCGATATCGCCTAGATGATTCCCCGCGCGTGCCGCATCGATGCCTGCCCACATGCTCTCTTCGGTCACCTCGAGCAAGCGCTGCTTCTTCGGCGAGATCTTTCCCACAGGGAAGGTCCAGGCATTATCGCCAACCCAGCCGCCAACGGTAGCGCCCGTGTCGATCGAGATGATATCGCCCTCTTGCAGCACAACTGCATCGGAAGGGATGCCGTGAACGATCTGCTCGTTGATCGACGCGCAGATAGAACCTGGAAATCCACCGTAGCCTTTGAATGCCGGGATGCCACCGCCCTGACGAATGGTCTCTTCAGCGATACGATCGAGCTCGAGCGTGGTCACGCCCGGCTTCACCGCAGCACCAACCACGCGAAGCGCTCGTGCAGAGAGCTCCCCCGCTTTCGCCATCGCATCGATATCGCGCGGTGATTTCTTGATTATCATGCCCAAACGCCTTTCTTCCCTGGTCATCATGGCGCAGTCTTTGTTACTATTTCTCTAGCTTACTAAGAAAAAGGTGGCATATGCCATATCAACATAATAAAAAGCAAGATAGAAAACCCACAAAGCGCACCGACCGCCCCGCACGGCGCACGGCCACACACGGCACAAAACGCGAAACCACTCGCTCGAATGCACCTCATATGCGCGGAGCGGGCGCGAACACCAAGGTGCATCAAGAGCAACACCGTGTTATGCCACCAACCACCCACGCAGCTTATCCTCCATATCAGATGCGCAACTCCAAACGTCATCTACCAGTCTGGATCGCTTTCGCCCTCATCGCCCTTATCGCAGTCGCATTCGCATTCAGCTCCTGCACCTCCTGCTCCTCAGGCGAATCGAACAACGAAGGAACGCTTGCTGCCTCGGACAAAGCTGCCTCTGAAGGCCAAACGATCACGCTTTCCTTCGCGGGCGATTGCACACTCGGCACCGACGAGGGCTTCGATCGCTCTACCAGCTTCAACGCAAAATACAACGAAGTGGGCGACCCCGCCTATTTCTTCGCGAACGTGGCTAGCATCTTCGCAGACGACGATGCCACGATCGTGAACATGGAAGGCACCCTTACCGATTCCACTACGCGCGCCGATAAGACCTTCGCGTTCAAAGCACCGCGCGAATACGCCGAGATACTCAAGGCGGGCAACGTCGATGCCGCATCGCTCGCGAACAATCATTCGCGCGACTACGGCGACCAAAGCTACACCGACACCATCGAAGCGGTCGAGGCTGTGGGTATTCCCACCTTCGGCTACGATCGCATCGCGTATCTGGATGTGAAAGGCATGAAGGTCGCGCTCGTCGGAACGTACGAACTTGCCGAAGGCGCTGGCATCAAGGACGAAATGGTGAGCAACATCAACGCCGCCAAAGAAGCGGGAGCGCAGATCATCGTCGTGTTCTTCCACTGGGGAACCGAGCGCGAGACTGTGCCCGACAGCGTTCAGATGGAGCTCGGACATGCCGCCATCGATGCTGGAGCAACGCTCGTGGTCGGATCGCACCCGCATGTGATCCAAGGCATGGAGAACTACAACGGACATACGATCGTCTATAGCTTGGGTAATTTCTGCTTCGGCGGCAACAAGAACCCCAGCGACAAGGATTGCATGATCGTTCAACAAACGTTCACGGTGCGCGGCAACGATGTCACGATCGACAACACGAACGTGATTCCCTGTTCAATCTCTTCAGTCAGCTCGCGAAACAACTACCAACCCACACCTGCAACAGGCGATGAAAAAGAACGTATCGAGGCGAAGATCAAACGCTCAAGCGACGCTATCGCTGAGATGGCTGCCTCATGATTTAAACGCTCGTTCCAACCAACCGAAAGGAATTCTCATGAAAATCGCAATTCCCAGCGAAAGCGACACCGGCCTCGAAAGTATGCGCAGTGGCCATTTCGGACATGCGCCTTACTTCACCATCATTACCTATACGGAAGATATGGATATCGCAAACGTTGACTCCATCAAAAATGTTGACCATGATGCAGTAGGATGCGGTGGCGTGATCGATTTCGTCTCTGGTCTCAATGTTGACGGAATCTTGGCAGCTGGCATGGGTATGCCGCCCTTCACGCGTTTCACCAATGCAGGCGTGCAGGTCTATTCAGACACGACCGAGCCGAATGTCGGCAAAGTAGCTCAAATGTTCGCTGAAGGCAAAGTTTCCCTCATGAATCCAAGCGCAGCTTGTCGCCACTAATACCCAGACGCATTATTCGCCGGCAAATGCTGCGCGGCGCTTCTCGATGAAAGCGTAGACACCCTCGCGGAAATCCTGCGTCGCAGCACATTCGCATTGCGTGGGTACTTCAACGGTCGTGATCCACTTGAGATACTCCGCATACTCAACGGTGTAGATCTGCTTCTTGATGTTCTTATAAGCAACCAGCGGGCCACGCACCAGCTTGCGTGCGAACTTCATCGTCTCTTCGTCCAAGATATCGGCTGGCACCACGCGATGCACGAGACCCCAGTCGAAGAATTCCGCTACACCCACCGGGCGGCCCGTTACTGCCAGATCCATCGTGCGCGCAGGGCCAATGGTCTTTGAGAGCAGATAGGTAAGACCCATGTCGGGCACGAGGCCTAAGTTCACGAACGCAAGAATGAACTTCGCGTTATCGGCGCAGATCATGAAGTCGCCGCTCAATGCCAAGCTCACGCCAGCTCCCGCGACCGACCCAGCCACCGAAGTGATAACGAGCTTGTCCATCTTCTTGAGCTTGTCGGTGATGATGCTGTTCTTCTCCATCATGGCCGCCATATCCATCGGCCCACCCGATTCGAAAACGCCATGGAGCATCCCCACATCACCGCCCGCAGAGAACGAACGCTCGAGTCCTTTGATCACGAGCACCTTCACGTTGTCGTTCGTTTCCGCATCGCTTATCGCATCGAGCAATTCCGCACCCATCTGCATATCGAGCGCGTTCAAGTTCTCCTTGCAAGTCATCGCGATAACCGCAATGCCCTCTTCAACGGTGTAGGTGATCTTCTGATAATCCATCATGAGCCCTTTCATAAAACAACAGTGAAGCACAAAAGCGCATGTACGCTAGCAAAAGCGAGATCGTTCCGTTTGCGTCACGTGCTTCGATCTATTTTACAGTTCGCGAGCCTGATAGAGACGTGCGGCAATGAAAGCACTCACAACATAAAGGACAACTGACACCACGCAGCCCCCTATCGCTATAGCAACCGTGTGGTCATTCAAGAAGGTGCGCACGGCCACCATGTCAATTCCGTCCAAAACGTTTCCGATCGCAACGCTCGCAAGCACGACCACCACAACTACGAGAAGCGGCAAAAGGCGCGTTGCCTTGTTCATGCCGAAACGCATCAGAAGCGGCAGGGTAAGTGCCGCAAGCACTAGGATGAAAACAAAGCCGGCTATGCCGCAGTCGAGGACAGCAAGAGGAGACTCGGGGGTCGCGAACTCCGCACTCGCTCCCAAACCGCCCCAGGCCTGAACGATCCCCAGAAATACGAACGAGATCAGCCAAGCCGCGAGCATCGAGGCCACCGAAACGATGAGCATGCTCACGTAGCGCCCGTAGGCAACCTGCCGTTTGGTCAAGGGCAACGTCATACGGAAGCGCTCCCACCCGTTCATCTCATCGTAGGCGAAGATCGAGAAGAGATACATCAAGGGAGCCATCGTTGCCATTGCAGCCGTGCCAACGATCACCTCGCCCGTGCCCCATGCAAGGAATCCGCAGATCACAATGGATATGAGCAGCAGTTGCACAAAAGCGTTCTTGGAGGTGATGAGGTCCGAAAAGATCATAGCTTTCATAATTGCTCTCCTTTCAAGGTGAGCGTCATATAGTCGTCGATGCTTGCGCTGTCGAGCGCAATATTCGGGAAGGCCTTCGCGAAAGCGAAACGATCTGGCACGAGCACATCATAGGCCATGCCACTCTTGAGCTTTCGCATGCGGTCGTCTTCCGCCCAGGAGCTCTCTTGTATCAACTCAAGATCGCGCTGCCTGCAGTGCGCAACGCCCGCCACATCGCAAATCTCATCTTTGGGCAAACTGAAAACGAGTTTGCCGCCATCTATACAGATGATCTCATCGGCGATCTTCTCAAGATCGTTCGTGATGTGCGTCGAAAGCAAGATCGCGTGATTCTCGGCTTTCATAAAATCACGCAGAATATCAAGCACCTCTTCGCGCGCCATCGGATCGAGACCAGCTGTCGCTTCATCCAAAACGAGCAGCTCTGGGTCGTGCGAAAGCGCGAAGGCCAACATGAGCTTCATGCCCATACCGCGCGAGAGCTCTTTCACATTCTTTTTGCGCGCGAGCTTAAAACGCTCACACAGCGCGCCGAAGCGCTTCGCATCCCAATTTCGATACGCAAAACGGCCGAGCGTCGCCACGTCTTGAACCTTCGAGGTTTCAGGGAAGGCGCACGTATCGAGAACAACGCCGATGCGTTCCTTGACGCTCCCTTCGAAGAACGTGCCTTTCCCGATCGGGCAACCAAGCACTTCGCCTTCGCCTTTATCGGGTTGCAGAATGCCGAGCAGCATCTTGATCGTGGTGGTCTTTCCCGCCCCGTTCGACCCGATCAAACCCACAATGGTGCCGGCCTCGACGGTAAGCCCGATATCTTCAAGATGGAAGCCATCGTAGCGCTTCCCTAAGTTAGTTACGTTTATCAATGCGTCCATGTATATCTCCTCGGACGAGCTAGTCTTCCAAGAGCAGATCGAGCATTTCATGCAGATCATCCGCGGTAAGCCCAAGAGGTCGCGCATCTGCTATTGCGCGTTCGAGAGACTCTTCAACCTGTCGAATGCGCTCCTCACGCAGCAGATCCTGATTGCCGCTGGCAACGAAGGTGCCCTTCCCCTGAACCGTGACCACAAAGCCCAGCTCCTCCAGATCGGAATACGCGCGCTTGGTAGTGATCACGCTTACCCGCAGATCATTGGCAAGCGAGCGAATGCTTGGGAGATTCTCCCCCGCTGCTAGCTCACCAGTCATGATCGCGTCTTTGATCTGAGCCTCTATCTGCTCGTAAATCGGGACCGACCCCGAATTCGAAATAACGATCTCCAATTGTCCTCTTTTCCGGCAACCCTGCAGCGGCTGCCGCATCGTCCCGTAAAAGCGTCCTTCTGCGAGACTGTGTGCATATGCAATATAAACAGTATATACACACCTATATACAGCCGTCAAGACGAAAACACCAAAGGGCGAAGAGTATCTGCGTCTTCCAAAGCAGAGCGAAGGCGCTTCGGCGTCTTGAAATGTCATGAACTCATTACATTATTGCCTTCCAAATGCCGATTGGCTGCCCTATCCCATCTTCGACCTGCGAAAGCAGTACAATGAAAATGCTATTTTGACAAAGGAGTCTCTATGAATCGCTTGAAGAACAAGGTTGCCATCGTCACCGGATCCACGAGTGGCATCGGCAAAGGTATTGCAAAGATGTTTGCTGCTGAAGGGGCACGCGTCGTTGTATGCGGCCGCCGCGAAGAACGTGGAGCAACTATCGTTGACGAGATCAAGGCTGCAGGTGGCGAGGCAATGTATCACTTCCTCGATGTAACCAAGCCTGAAACCGTCGATGCGCTTCTTGCCGACACGGAAGCAACCTGGGGCAAGATCGACGTGATGGTGAACAACGCTGCTGGCATGGCCTTGAAGGACGGTCGCGTGGACGAGATCTCGCTCGAAGACTGGGACGCGGTCTTCGCCAGCGACATCCGCAGCACTTTCTACTGCACGAAGATCGCACTGCCCTACCTCAAGCGCAACGATAAGGCATCCATCATCAACATCGGATCCATGGCTGCTTGCAGCGGCGACTTAGGCTCAACTGCTTATGCTTGCGCGAAGGCAGGCGTTGACATGCTCACGAAATACACCGCATTGCAATACGGCAAGGATGGCATTCGATGCAATTGCGTGCGCCCGGGTCTTATCATCACTGAAGAAAATGCTGGCAACGTACCCGACATGCTGAAGGATATCTTCCTTGATAACATCGAAGTTACGCGCTACGGATCGCCTGACGACATTGCCGCCATGTGCGTATACCTCGCGTCCGACGAAAGCGAATACTTCACGGGACAAGTCGTTACAGTAGATGGTGGCTTGAACGCCCATGTTCCTACCGTTGCACAGTTCCGCGCGCTCGCATCGCGTACGTGGTAGACGCTAAAACACAGAAATGAAGGTGCGTCTTCGTTTTATCAGCACACTGCAAAGGCGCACCCCACCTGCGCTTGCTAGCATCTAAGCCATCATGAAGCCTTTCGAGCACTACATCTATATTCTGGAATGCGGGGACGGCAGCCTTTACACGGGATACACCACCGATGTCGAAGCGCGCGTTGCCGCGCATCAAGCTGGCACTGGCGCCAAGTACACGAAATCTCACGCACCAGTACGCCTGGTCGCGCAAGCCCGCTTCTATTCGAAAGAACGCGCCATGAGTGCAGAAGCACACTTCAAGCAACTCGACCGTGCCCAAAAAGATGCCCTGCTCGCCAAAGCTAAGGATGCACCCTTGGAAGACATCCTTAGAAACGAGCTTCCTGGGTTTGGCAAAGATACCGCTGGCGAGTTCGTCTGTCGCAGCTTGGAAACGAATGTCGATCTGGATTACCGCGCTTTTCATTCTCGGCTCGTCCCGAATGTGGATCCCAAAGCCATCGCGGGCGTTCGAACACCCGCACTTCGCAAGATAGCCAAAGAGCTTGCCAAACGCGAAGACGTTAGCACGTTTCTGCGCGCACTCCCCCATCGACTCTTCGACGAAAACCAAGTACATGCCTTCACGATCGGCGCAGAGCGCGACTACGACAAGGCGCTCAAGCTCTACGAGCGCTTCCTTCCCTTCGTGGACAACTGGGCAACCTGCGATCAGCTTCCTACTAAAGTGTTCGCGAAGCGCCCTAAAGAAACGCTTGACCAGGTAGAACGCTGGCTCGCTTCGGATCATTGCTACACGATCCGCTTTGCCATCGGTATCCTTATGAGGCTGTATCTTGGCGAACTGTTCGACCCCCGCTTGTGCGAATGGGTCGCAACTACGCGCATGCCCAACAGCGAAGCTCACCCAGCCACCGAAGATGACATCTACTATGTGGATATGATGCGTGCCTGGTATTTCGCTGAAGCGCTCGCAAAACAAGAAGCCGCTGCGCTTCCATACCTAGAACGCCAGGGCGATGAAGCCCTGCTTGATGAATGGACGCGCCGCAAAGCGATCCAAAAAGCTATTGAGAGCCGTCGCATCGCTGCCAACATGAAGGACTTTTTGCGCACGCTGCGCTAACGATCAGCTCGCACAGCCCAACCTCTTACAAGAAGCATCCTTAAGCGCTCAAAGTATCGCGCCCGAATCAGGATGCCCAACGACGCACCAACAAGCGTGATTCATCAGCTCTCTTCTAAACCCTTTCATCACTTTGTTCTTTGGCTTATTGCAAGTCATTAACAACTGGTCGCTGATCGGCGGTCTCAGCAGAAAGAGCGTTAGGCTGAATAGGTATCGTCTTCTCACCTGTTCAGGCAAGGAGACACCAGGCACCGAACTTCATAAACGAAGATTAGGCTTTTCCAGGAAGACACCATGCTCGATCGCGCACGAAAATACCTTTCGATCATCTTCCAGATATTTGTGCGCGACCTGAAGCGACTCGTTGTCAATCCGGTCGCCTGCATCATCTTGGCAGGGGTTTGTATTCTGCCTGCGCTCTATGCCTGGTACACCATCGAAACGATGTGGGATCCTTACGCCAACACCGGCTCGATCAAAGTGGCGGTGGTGAACGAAGATAAGGGTGCCGATTCGAGCTACACGGGCAAGATAAATATCGGCCAAGAAGTGGTCGATGAGCTTCAGAGCAATCACGCACTCGATTGGCAGTTCGTCTCAAAAGATGAAGCCATGGACGGCGTCTACTCGAGCGAATACTACGCAGCGCTCATCTTCCCCGAGAACTTCAGCGAAGACTTCATCAGTGTATTCAGCGGCAATTTCACCCAGCCCAAGATCGAATACTACGTTAACGAGAAGCTTTCTGGCTCAGGAACAAAGGTAACCGATTCAGCTGCTTCCAAGATCGAGACCACGATCGATGAATCGTTCGTCTCTCAAGTAAGCGATAAGGTCGTTGAGATCGCGCAACGAACGGGCAACGCAGTACACGATAAGGGCGAACAGTCAACGTCGCTCTTATCCTACAGCGTTGAAGAAGCGAAGAATGCGATCAGCCAAAACCGCACGATGGTGAACGATCTCACGCCTACAATCGAAAGTTCCATTCGCTCGGTAGATTCTTCGAACGATCTGCTCAAGAAACTGATCGCTTCACTACCCGCACTCGATGCCCATCTCGATTCCGCTTCCACTTCGCTCGAGAACATCCGCAAAACGCTCAACGACTACAGTGCAACGCTTTCAGCGAAAGTTACCAAAAACGCGCTCGCGCTCACGCAAGCAGCCGTGGATATCAATCTTGCTTCAGCCCAGATCGCAGGAGATATCCAAACAGCAAAGACCAACGTCGATACCGCACTTGCCGAAGCGCGCGAGCTTGTCAGCTATAACAACCAATTGCTCGAATCGCTGCGCAACTCCCCTGTTGCCTCTACCGACCAAGTGCAAAAGGCCATCAGCGACATCGAAGCACAGAACGCAAGCCTCTCTTCTACCATCACCTCGCTCGAGCAGCTCGCAAACCAGCTCGACAACAATGCGCAAGCGGTCAAGAATGCCACGGATACCGTGGCCAACGTAGCAAAAGCAAGTGCGGATAACCTTCAAAAGAGCGCGAAGGATTTCCAGATCACCATCTTGCCCGAGATCGACACGAGCCTCGAGAGCCTCGCATCAGCGATCGGAACCTTGCGGGGCGCGACCGAATCGCTTCGCACGCTCTTCGATCAAGAGAGCACGCTCTTAACGCAGCTTGCCTCGATGCTCGAACAGTCGAAATCCATCTGCGCAGAAGTGGGTCTCTCGCTCGAAGCGCTAGAGAACAACCTCGAATCAGCCTACACCGATCTTCGCTCGCTCCAGAATTCCGCCTCGTTCAAAGAACTCACCACCCTGCTTGGCATGAATCCCGATGATGTTTCTTCGTTCATGTCTTCTCCGGTAAAGCTCGATACGGTCACGCTTTACCCCGTCAACCCTTACGGCTCGGGCATAGCGCCTTTCTTCAGCAACCTGGCGCTTTGGGTGTGCGGATTCATCCTCATGGCCATCGTGCGTCTCCGCATCGATCCAGTAGGCTTGCCAAGATTCTCGGCAACGCAGGCCTATTTCGGACGCTGGCTTTTTTACGTGAGCATCGGCATCATTCAGAGCCTCATCATCTGCATAGGCGATCTGGTGTTGGGGATCCAATGCGAAAACCCTGCCGCGTTCATCGGAGCAGGTGTGCTGGCCGGTTTCGTTTACGTGAACTTGCTCTACGCACTCGCGTACAGCATGCGCCACATCGGAAAAGCGCTTGCGGTGGTTTTGCTCGTCTTGCAGATTCCCGGATCATCAGGCATGTTCCCTGTCGAGATGATGCCCGAATTCTATCAGGTACTCAATCCGCTCCTGCCTTTTACCTATTCGATCGACGCGATGCGCGAAGCTATTGGCGGCATGTATGGAGCGCACTACCTTATCGATATGCTCATCTTGGGCGGCTGCTTCATTCCTGTTGGTCTATTCATCGGGCTTATGGGCGTTCATTTCGGTTATAACGTGAACACACTCTTCGATGCGAAGCTCTCCCAAACTGAGCTATTCGCTTCCGAATCCGTGCCCAAAGGTGCCCAATGGTTCCGCTTGCGCCCCGTGCTGCTGGCACTCATGCAAACGAAGCAATACCGCGAAAAGATCATCGCACGCGCCATGAGGTTCGATACAAAATACCCGCTGCTCATGAAGATCGGCTGGATCGCCCTGTTCGCGATGCCCATCCTCATGCTCGCTACGCTCATCCTCTTCGAAGGCTCTCCTAACGAAAAGCTCATCCTGCTCTCCTGGTTCATTCTCGGTACGCTCATAGTGGCTGGATATCAGATCATCATCCTGTTCCTTCATGCCGATATCCAATACCAGTTCAAACTTGCGCAAAGCGAACCGGCCTCCGATGCAGGGAAAATAGCGCAGCTTGAAACCCACGAAATGCCCGAACCCCTTCTGCGGAGCGGAGGTGGAGCGCGCGATGCATAATATCCTCGCCATATTCAAGAACGATGTGCTCGCGCTCAAGACGAGCGTAATCGCCGCGATCGTCGCGATCGGTCTCATCCTCGTTCCGCCCATGTACGCTTGGCTTACCACGCTCGGCTTCTGGGACCCTTATGCCAACACCGGCTCGATCAAAGTAGCCGTTGCCAATGAAGACGAGGGCTATTCTTCGGCTCTTATCCCGACCAAGATAAATGCGGGCGATCAGGTCATAAGCGCGCTGCACGAAAACGACAGTTTCGACTGGATATTCGTCAGCGAACAGGAAGCGGTCGATGGCGCTCATTCGGGCGAATACTATGCAGCGATCGTCATCCCTAAGGACTTCACGAAGAACCTGATGACCGTTTTCAGCGATCACGCAACCAAAGCGGAGATCACCTATTACACCAATGAGAAGGAGAACGCCATCGCACCGCGCGTTACCGCCGAAGGAGCTACCGAACTGCAGGACGAGATCGACGAGACCTTCACGAAAACGGTCGCGAATATCGCGCTCTCAACAACGAGCAGTCTTACCGATTTCCTCAACGGCGACAACATCATGAACTATGCCTCGCTGCTCCTGCATGAACTCGACAATGCCGTCGAAGACCTTGATGCTGCACAGCTCGAAGTGAAGGGCCTCTCCTCCATGGTCGGCGACAGCGCAACGCTCCTTGCGGGAAGCAGCACGCTTCTTGGTAACACGAAAAACGCCACGAACACCACCAACGAGCTCCTTTCCGAAGCCTCAAATGGGCTTTCATCAGCCGATGAAGCACTCGGCAACATCACCGATGAAGTGAATGGCGCGATCACATCGAACGCGAACAGCTACGACGAACTTTCGTCCGCGATCAATGCTGCCCTTGATTCTGCGAGCCAAGACCCTGCCGCCACCGAGCAGCTGCTGGGTAGCATATCTGGGTCCCTCGCTTCTACCAAAACACTGTATGAGCAGATGAAGAACGACCTGCAGGCCGCAGGCGTTTCCGGCACCGCACTCGATACGATCGATGCCGCCATTGCCACGCTCGATCGCTTGCAACAAGCTGTTGATAGCGCAAAGACCGACGTGAGCACGATAAGCACGACCACCGCAGATGCGCGCACCAAGATCAACGAAGAGCTCGCGAACGCGAAGAAGGACATCACGGAAATGAACTCTTCGCTCGAAGAAACGCTCAAGCAGCAAACAGCGAACTTGGCCTCAGACTTTTCTGCACTCAAGTCATCAAGCGTCGAGCTGAGCGATTCGCTCACCGAAATATCCAACAACCTTTCAGGCACAGCGAGCAATCTCTCGGCGAACATGGAAGCGCTTCAAAGCTCCCTCGATAACACCGCGAACGTGCTTGGCACGATCAAGAGCAACCTCGCTAAAACACGAGATGACCTTAAAGCAGCCATCAGCACGAGCGACATCGATGAGATCCGCAAGATCATCGGCAACAATCCTGAAGCCATCGCTGCGTTCCTGTCTGCCCCGACCGTTCTTGAGAAGCACCCCGTCTACGAGATGAAGAGCAACGGCGACACGATGAGCGCCTTCTATTCTTCGCTCTCGCTCTGGATCGGTGCGATCTTCCTCGTTGCGCTCACGAGCGTGAATCCCACGAAGCGCAGGCTCGAAGGTCTTAAAGACGTGAAACCTCACCAGGTCTACCTGGGTCGCTATGGCATCTTCGCATGCATCGCTATCCTGCAAGGGATCGTGCTCTGCATCGGAAACGTCTTCTTCGTGGGTGTTCAATGCGAGCACTTCTGGCTTTATCTGTTGGCATGCATATTCTGCGCGATCGTCTTCTCGAATATCGTCTACACGCTCACGACCTGTTTTGGGAATGTGGGTAAAGCTATCGCGATCATTGGGCTTGTGATGCAGCTTGGTGGATCGGGCGGCATCTTCCCCATTCAGATGTCGGTGCCCTTCTTCCAAGCGATTTACCCCTGGCTGCCCTTCGCTCATTCCATGGAAGCATTCCAAGGATGCATTGCAGGTATCTATGGCATGCAGTATTGGATCTCGATGCTCTGCTTAGGTGGATTCTTGGCCGTCTCGCTCGTGTTCGGCCTCGCGCTGCACAAGCCCCTCGCAAAGCTCAACAGCTTCGTTGTGAAGAAGCTCGACGAAACCCAGCTGCTTTAATAAGCCAGCATCGCTCGGGCTGGCTTCTGCTTTCCATGAACTTTACCCAAAGAGAAGGAGTCACTTGCCACCTTCAAGATAATGGCCGATAATCCTCTCACGCATGAATCAGATGAAACATGGAGGAGGTGAGGCTTATGACGAAGAAGCGCAGCAAACGTACGCGGAGCAAACGCAAGCACCAGCACGCACCGAAAGGTAACGTGGTGTGGAAGCAAACTGCCGAAGAAGCAACGCTTGCAAACAAGCCCTACATCAATGCTTACGCATGTGGGCACGGAGTGCAGGGCGATACGAAATACAATCGCACTAAAGAAAAGCACATGGAAACGCGATCTTCAGGAAGGAGCCTCTCGGGGCTCCTTCCTTTTTCTTGCTAAATTATCGTTTTCGTAGCTTCTTGATGAGGAAAGCTCCTGCGGCTATCGCGCCGATCACACCGAGCGTACGCTTGCCGTTGTATTTCACGAACGCCTTCGCATCAACACGTTCAGTCAATCCACAGAACATCGTATTGGGGGATAAGAATCCTCTTTACAAAGAGACGATGCAATATATAATTGTCATGCAAGATATATATTGCATTCTCTCAAAGGCGGCATTTCTATTGGAAAACGGTAAGAACGAACGCATGAAGCAGTCGCGCATAGATGCGGGGCTCTCTCAGCAGCAACTTGCAGACGCAGTTGGCGCAACACGGCAGACCATCGGACTCATCGAAGCAGGCCGCTACAACCCCAGTCTCAAGCTCTGCACTGCCATCTGCAAAACGCTCGGTAAAACACTTGACGATCTATTCTGGGAATAGGAGAAGACCATGAACTTGATAAAACGATACAACCAGATCATGGGACCAAAAGACGAACGACTTGAAGCTGAAGAGAACAAGAGCATGAAGGTGGGCGGCACCATCTTATTGATCGGGTCGGTGCTCAGCCTCTATTATGCGATCATGCTCGACCAGGTATCCTCCACCACTGGTCAGCCCATCTTCACCGCGCTTGGAGAGAAGCTCATTCCCGTTCACCTGCTGCTCGTATTGACCATTCTCGTCGCTGGCGTTGTCTCGCTCACGATGCAAACAAGGGCAGGCTACTTCTCCAGCCACAAGCGCTTTGCCGAGGTCGATCAGGTCCCATGGGACTTCGTTTCCCTCTTCGCGCTTTTCTGTGGTGCAATAGTTGGCATCCTTACCTGCGGCATGCGTATCGTGGCAGAGGTTCAGATCGTCGGCCTCGAAAACGTAGCTTGGATGGGAGATCTTGCGATCGGCATCATCTTCTTCATCATGGGCTTCTTGGTGGGCTTTGCAGCCATCACGCTCACCATCCACGATGCCATCAAGCGCCGTCGCGCACTCGAGAGCGAGCTTGAAGACTAATGCACGGTCATCGTGTAACCACTTCAGAGACGAGTGATCGCTCTTGACATTGACGTTACGTCAAACTCTACGATGCCTCTGGGAGGCGAGCCATGGACAACACGAACCCATACGCACACCAGAAAAACTGGGCAGGAATCGCTGAGCTCGCTCAGGCAGCAGGCGTGAGCACACGAACGCTTCGCTATTACGAAAGCTGTGGGCTGATCGCGCCCGCTCGAGCTGAAAACGGATACCGCATATACGCCCCCTCTGAGGTGAAGCGCCTTGCGCAGATTCTTTCCATGAAGCGCTGCGGACTTCCTTTAGCCACCATCAAACAGTTGGTGTCAAATGATGAAGGAAACATTCGTGATGTTCTTAAAGATCATCTTTGCACCTTGCAGGCGCAGGGCGCATCGTTGGAGATGGCGATCACGCGCACAAAAGCAGCGATCGCTGCGATCGAAAGGATCGAAAAGATGGATGTCAAAGATGCATTCGAGAAAATGAAAGAAGAAGGTCTTAAGACCTTCGAAGACACCTATGGCAAAGAAGCGCGTGAACGCTATGGCGATGCAACAATCGACGCATCGAACGAACGCATGATGGCCCTTACCAAAGATGAGTGGGAGGCAAAAGAGCTGCTCGAAGATGCTATAAAGGTGCAGCTGAGAATAGCCCTGCAGACGCAAGACCCACAAAGCGAAGCAGCTCAAGAACTTGCGCACATGCATGAGAAGTGGATCGCGATTCACTGGGGCAACGGTTACAAAGAGCAAGCATACCTCGGTCTTGTGCAGGGGTACCTTAACGATCCGCGCTTCGTTTCGTACTACGATTCAGCAGCTGGCGAAGGCGCAACCGAATTCCTCGTACAAGCGATCAAATCCGCTCACAAGTAAGGTCGCGCAGATCGAAGGTATCGGGCACTGCCGCCCCTCCTGCACGCCAGCGAAAGTTGCAGTTACTTCTTTCGTTGGCTCACACCAAGAGAATGGTCGATCGTTACGATCGACTCTCTGGCTAGCTCGATCCTGGCACCTAACAAGTTCACCTGAAGCGCCTTTATCATCATTCGCTCTCGAGCAAAGCAAGCCGAAGTTGACCGACGTAAGGGGCAGCTTCAGGTACGAGAAGCCCTTTCTTCACGGCGAGCATGGTGATCGTTTCATCAGCGCGAATGCACGCCTGCGCGGGAGCCCCTGTTTGAGCGTTGAGCCCGCTCGGGCAATCAACAGCGATCAGCCATGCACCCTTGCCGCTGCATTCTGGCTTGCAGCTACAGACCTCGTTCGCAAGCGCGATCCAACTCGCATACGGTTCGCGCACCTCACTGTGTGAAAAGCCTGTCCCGAGAATCGCATCGACTACAACATCTGCGCGTTTGAGCTCCTCCTTGATCGCGCCTCGGCCGGGATCAACTTCTACACGAAGCGATCCAGCCTCCTCCGCCTTCAAGGCGGCGGTCTTCGCCGGCTCAGCTTTTATCTCAGCCGCAGGAGCTTTCGTAACCAAAACCACGTTGTAGCCCTGCTCCGCAAGATCTTCGGCAGCTACCCAGCCATCGCCGCCATTGTTGCCTGACCCTGCCAGCACCACGACATATGATCCAACAGGAGCGTGCTGGCGAACCGCCTCGGCAACCGCCTTCCCCGCGCGCGTCATGAGCGTATAGAGCGATGTCCCCTCTTGCGCGATACGCTGCTCAAGCGCGACCACCTCAGCAACATCCATCACTGGCACAGGCTTCGCATCATTCAACGCCGCATCCGATGCAGTAGCCAGCACTGCACCATCTTGACCCTTCTGCACCTTGATCAGCTTTGTCATCTCTTTCGCACTCCCCTTCTTCAACCTGCATCATCTCGATCGTACTTTGCCTACGTTATTCCTTCAACGTACGAGTCATCCACCATCCAACAAGAGAACCGATCGCCACAAGAACAACTCCGAACCAGAACAGAGCATCGGGCATCACACCCAAGATGAGCGCGCTCGCCAAACTTGAAAAGATGGGTGCAAAGTATGAAATCACCGAAAGGACGCGCATTTCACCACCGTTGATCGCGCGATTCCACAGTGCATAGCCAGCCGCAATGGCTGCAGTCACGCACACAAGCGGGATTCACGAGGTCAGCTCAAATGCAGTTTCAGGCACGGTTGGTTTTGTTAGCGCAATCAAGACCCAAAGTGCGGCAGCGGTGAGTGTGAAGGAATAGGCTGTCGAATTACTACCGCAAGCCCATCGCGGCGTTGCGACCGAATAGATGGCCCAAATGATCGATGCGCTGATCGCAAGAAGATCGGGCCACAAGCTGCCGGTGAAGAATGGTGCGCCGGCCAAAAGGCTTGATCCACCCACTGCGAGCACGATGCCAGCTGTAGCAAAAATCGCCCCTGGAATAACCCGAAACAGAGCTGGAGCGCGTCCTGACTTGCGAGCAACAGCCCAGAACAATACGGTGAGTGTTGGCCAGAGGTAATTCAGGATGCTAACTTCAATAGCCTGAAAGCTATCCTGAGCAAGACCCACCGCGAATGCCATGAAGGGCTCGTAGGTGGCAAAGAGCACCCCACCGATCAGCAAATAGCGCCGAGGTATCTTCTTGAAAGGTGTCGGCTTATCAAGAAGGAACAGGAACACCGCTCCCAATGTGTAAATGAGCGCTATTCCTAGTTCAGAACCATAGTTGACCGTGGTCAACCGCAGAAATCCTACCATCAGCGACCAGCAAAAGATCGCACCGATCCCCGCTATCAAAGCCTTCTTATGCACAGACACCTCCTTTTCAGCTGCGATCAAACATACGCGAATGGAACACTCATCAATAAGAGTATCACTAGCCCAAAGATCGAGCTGAAAAGCAGGTTATTCAGCAAAAAAGTCTCGAACGCCTAAATTGCAGACCACAAGATAGTCTTCAGTGATCTCTTCTTTTGAGCATAGTAATCAGAACCAACGACCCTGCCCTCTCCTAAGGACAGCCTGGTTAATCTGTTGCGTACGGCTCATGATCACCAGCATTGCGATCATGAGAACAAGTCCTAGCCAGTCTGCTCCTGTAAATGAAGTGCCGAGCAATACAGCGCTAAGAATACACGCGCTTGCTGGTTCAGCAACCCCTAGCAAGCTACCTTTAACAGGACCGATATGCGATGATCCCCAAAGATACATGCCAAATGCTGCAAAGGTTCCCAATACTCCAACACCGTCAATGAGGACAACCCACCCAAAAGCATCAATATTCAAAAGACTGGCTTGAGCTTCAGAAGCCACACCTAGACAGCCTGCACAGAGATAGAACACAAGCGCGATCACTGCACTCACTGCAATCCCGCATCCTATCACCACAATGCGCGCATACCGTGAGTATTGTTGTTCAGGAATAACCAGATAAGCTGCCTCAGAAAGAGCATTCACCAAGCCCCAAATAAGCCCCGCAAGAGGGATCATCAGCGCAAGCGGATTCCCTTTCGTTGCGATCAACCACGTTGCCGTGAGCGCCAAAAGAATCGCTACGACCTCGATCGCTTTTGGGTGTCGTTTGAATCGTACGCATGCGATGATGGGCACGAAAACACTACCCAGCATCTGAAGCACGGTCGCAGTGCCTGCATTCGTAAGTCCTGTTG
>CDYK01044636.1_pt1 | contig 45856 bp, 40 predicted proteins | sample 554841 | NCBI WGS metagenome assembly CDYK01 (sample SAMEA3182102, study PRJEB8094) | gut metagenome | biome: human; feature: gut; material: Stool; isolation source: human stools | place: Canada | collected 2013-02-18
AGGGGTTTGTGAAGTTGCGAAAATGTGCATAGTAACATCCAAACAGAAAGAAAAATGAACTACAGATTCATATCAGTTTCGGAAGGTACAGATTCAAATCGGGTAACTTATTGCTCTTGGAGCTGTTGATGCTCGGGTCGGCTGGCATCAGGTTCCAAAGCAGGTCATGAGAGACGAAACTCCAGGGAATGAAATGGTCTAAATCATACATACGTTCCTCCAATAAGTTTCTGGTATACGGGCATCGAACTTCCAATCCATGTTTTATGGCGGTATTCCAGAATTTATGCTGGGCAGACAACGAGTTTCGCACTTCTTGCTTCACTAACTTAGTGGGTATAGCCGGCACATTCGGATTTCTCGTCTGCAAGAAGCCTGCCAGTCCCCAATAGGCAAAAGCACCCAGAATATCGTAATTTTCTTTCAGATAATCCAACCATGCAGGATTCATTTCTATCCATAACGTCCCATTCTGCTTTTCTAATTTATAAATGCAACCGTTCTCGAACGATTGGGAACGGACAACCGTCTGGCGGTCATCGGACGTATCAATCCAAGGACGCAGGAAGCGGAAGGGGACGTTCATTTGCAGGAAATTCAACTGCCTCCGGACATTTATACTTTGTATAAGCTCATGCAATAAATTTGTCAAATCCCGGATACTGATATTAATGGGAATATTATATTCCTTTTGCAAAGCCCATATTGCTTCGTAAAGGGATTCTGACTTCCCGAACGAGAGACGAAAATAGACTACAGGATACCAGGCGTTCGCCACCATCATAATCATAATCTCCCATACATTCATCCTCGTTTTCCCGTGCTTTACGCACAGGTCAAGGATACCGAGAAACCAATAATATTTATAGGTCGCCACGGTCTTGTCGAATACTCTGTTCAGATATTTGGTTGTCAATATGTTAGACTGAGGTAGTTGCATATCAAAAGTTTTAATCGTCTTGCTTTACAAGTCTCTTCATAACTTACTCTTTTTTGGATGCTCTTTCTCGTTTCTTAAGGTTCAAATCCTGCAATGCTTTTCCTATTACATCTTCTTTTGCAAGCAGAAGAATATCATCATCCAGCTGAAGTGCATAAAGCACCCTAAGATAAATACCAATTGCCACTGTCGGTGTGCCTTTCTCGATGCGTGAAACAGTAAGAGGCGAACAGGTAGCACGTTCGGCAATCTGAGCGATACTAAGGTTTCTACGCAATCGTGCAAGTCTGATTTGTTCTCCCACAATTTGCATCTTCTGCTCCAATTTTCTTGGCAATTTGGTACCCATTGTACTTTTTGTCATAACTCAATATATCATATAATATACAAATATATCGGTTTTACTTTATTTTATGATGCGTTACAGGAATTAATTTTCGAATTTACTCTTACCGTAATCTGCGGACTACATCATTGGACGTTAAGATATTAAATACTATTATATTATTCATAGAGTTCGTATTTCACCTATAATAAACAATATATTGTTTATTACTAGAAAGCGAAACTCATTATGATTGTACAACCTTTGCCCTGATATTTATACAAAGACAACACTAATCAGTAAAATACTACAATAAATGTATATACACTTTTTGTTGCAACAGTTTTTGTAGTTACATTTTATGTATTATATTTGTGTTGGAAATCAAAAAATAGAGCGTTATGGAAACTCCGTTTATATTTGGAAAGATTGCTACCAAGAAGAATTTTACCGACCGAGAGAAAGAAACAACCGACTTAGTTCAGAACTTTACGTCGTTAATCAACACGATTATTATCTCTCCTCGCCGCTGGGGGAAGAGTTCTCTTGTAAATAAGGCTGCAAAGTTAGCGATGGCGCAAGACAGTAACCTCCGGATTTGCCATATCGACCTTTTCAATGTGCGTAGTGAGGAACATTTCTATTCGCTGCTTGCCCAAAAGGTAATTGCCGCCACTTCCACAAAATGGGAGGAAGCAATCGAGAGTGCGAAGAGTTTCTTTTCGCATCTTGTTCCCAAGATTTCAATCGGTACAGACTCTACTAACGAGGTTTCAATCGATTTTGATTGGGAGGGGGTAAAGCGTAATCCCGACGAAGTGCTCGATCTTGCCGAAAAGATTGCCAGGAAGAAGGGCCTGAAAATCGTTATTTGCGTAGATGAGTTCCAAAATATCGCGACGTTTACCGACCCAGACTATTTCCAGAAAAAATTGCGTTCACATTGGCAGCTGCATCAAAGTGTGGCTTATTGTCTCTATGGCAGCAAGCGCCACATGATGATGGAAGTGTTTACCGACTCATCCAAACCATTCTACAAGTTCGGCAATCTGATGTTTCTCAATAAGATTGACACACCTTACCTTGTGGAATTTTTCAAGAGTCGTTTCGCTGATACCGGCAAGAACATCGACGATGAAGCAAGCCATTTGATTGCAAAGCTCGTAGATAATCATCCATACTACGCACAGCAGCTGGCACAGCTTTCATGGCTCAGAACAAAGGATGTATGTACTGTTGAGATTGTACGTGAGGCGCACACAGCATTGATGGAGCAGTTAAGTCTGTTGTTTGTAACAATCACCGAAACACTGACCACACAGCAACTGAACTACCTCAAGGCTCTTATAGCTGGAGAAAAGGCTATTAGCTCGACTGAAGTGATGCATCGCTATCAAATCTCTTCAACGACCTCAATATCCCGCTCAAAGGCTGCCCTTATCAAGAATGATATATTGGATAATAAGGCCGGTGAAATCTCGTTCCAAGACCCGATTTATGCCTATTGGTTGAAGACTGAGTTCTTTGCAAAATAATAAGACTATGAATAAGTATAACCTTACTTGGATTGCCTTCGCCAATAAGAAAAGGTGCAGGCTTACTAAAGCTATAAATACTTTAGTAGTTATTTCTTGGAGAAAGCTTAATGTTGTATTATTCTATTCTTACCATCCCGGCCAACTGCACGAAATAATCATTTGACCAAATATCAAGTTCTTTTGGATTGCGCACGAAAGGCAATACATCTTCTTTCACTTGTTTTATATCAGCTGAAGAGAGACGCTCAATGAGTTTCTCCTTGAATAACTCTGGAGTGATATTCTCATTGTTGAACTGCTTGCATCGTTCTGCCAAATGAGCAAAATCAAGTGGTATATTATGGCGCACATACCATTCAAAGTCGTACCAATCACGACCTTTTACTCTGTTCTTCCACGCACGATATACTAAGGCGTGCATCTTGCCTGCAAACAAGTCGGGAAGTGTAAAACAACGGGTCATAAATGAATATGGCTGAAGCAATAGCTTCTGTTCCGTCTTGAAGTTCAACGGTGGGCAAGTATCTACTTCTATCTTTATCTTTATAGATTTCTCTGTTTGGAAAGTCACATCATACACATCGGTATTATCTTTAAGAAATGCCGATTCGACCTTTCCGAAATTCCTCTTGTCTTTTTTCTTTATTTCAACCTCACGGCCTACCATTGTAAAAGCATCAACGATAGCAGGAAAGTATTTCGTAAAATCGAACTTATCATCTTGCGTAAGCAATGAAAAATCCATATCCTCACTGAAACGCTGTAAGCCATGAAAGATTCTCAAGCAAGTTCCACCATAGAAAGCCGCCGACTCAAAAAAGCCTCCGGCATACAAGCCAGCAAGTATCACTTGTTGGTTCACTTCAAATATAGCGTTTCTCTTCTGTTGCTCTGTTGTTAAATCATAACGGGAGAGCATATTGTCGAATATTTCATTTTTCATCGTCTTAAGAATTTTAAAAGTGTCGAAATTGAATCGGCCTTTTTGCCAACTTTTATGTAGTCTTCGAATATGGTTTTATCCATCTTATTGAACTCATCCATATCCATACGAATATCCTGTTCAAGATATGTTTCCACATCTTTCATATAGCGAAGATTGACCTGCGAGGAATTGGCAATCAAATCACACAAAGCCTTTTCCGGTGATGCAATAAGAAAAGCATAATTATCCTTATACATACTCCTTACTCCTATTGGAAATGCCATTTTTGAGATATGTTTGTAGTCATAATTGCCGACTGGAGTTTGAAAGCTACGCGAATGCTTTACCGTCATTGATTGATGAACATATACAGCCTCGGGGATAAGTCCATAATATCGTAGTGCAGTAGACATTGAAATATACGAAGGTGTATAGAGATGATTGGCTATCAACTCACTCGATAGGGTCTTTCCTGAATATTCGGGGTTGATCACATAAAGTCCTCGCTTCAATCTGATGATAATCCCTTGCTTTTCGAGCCAGGTTACTTTCTTGTCAGCAGACTTAAGTTCTGGATATAACGATTCAATGATTGAAGTCGTTACTGGAATGGTTCCTATTTCATTTAATTGCCTGTCCATACTGCAAATATAGTAATATTTTGAACAATAAAAGAAATAATACTTCTTTTTCTGTTCAAAATATTACTACTCGGACAATCTTAAGAAATAGCGACCGCTGCCACATAAGGCTGTTGTTTGTAACAATCACCGAAACACTGACCACTTACAACTGAACTACCTCAAGGCTCTTATAGCTGGAGAAAAGGCCATCAGTTCGACCGAAGTGATGCATCGCTATCAAATCTCTTCAACGACCTCAATATCCCGCTCAAAGATTGCCTTTATCAAGAATGATATATTGGATAATAAGGCTGGTGATATCTCGTTCCAGGACCCGATTTATGCCTATTGGTTGAAGAGTGAGTACTTTGCAAAATAATCATAATGCCCACCCTTGTTTCAGAGCCATTTTTGTACCTTTTCTCATCAAAAAACGCCATTTTTCACAAGTTTTTGTACCGCACATTTTGATATTCAAAAAATTACACTTACTTTTACTTTCCAAAATGGAGGTACAAGCCGAGAATGGTGCTAAAAATCACTAACTTACACATTCTCAGATACTTGCCAACCTACTGGTTGTACCTTTTAGAGCGCTATACTATTGATAATCAATGATGTACACATACTGCATCGGTAAGTAAGAAGCGCATACTATCATTGCTGCAATAAAATAGATCGCTTAAAGAAATCACTATGCCCATTATAGAAATATCATCCTTAACAGACTCCGGAGTAGAAATATTCAGTACCCTCACCGAAGCTCAATTACGCAATCGTATCGAGCCTGATAAGGGATTGCTTATTGCAGAAAGCCCCAAAGTTATCCATGTAGCTCTGAATGCTGGTTATGAACCTTTAGCCCTCTTGTGTGAACAGAAGCATATCACTGGTGATGCCGCTGGCATCATTGAACGTTGTGGTGATATACCTGTCTATACCGGTGAAAGAAAGTTACTTGCCACATTGACCGGATATACACTGACGCGCGGTGTCCTCTGCGCCATGCGTCGTCGAGCACTACCAAGTGCAGAGGAGGTGTGTCGGAAAGCTCGACGGATCGTAGTCATTGAGGGCGTGGTAGACGCTACTAATATCGGAGCCATCTTCCGTTCCGCAGCCGCCTTGGGAATAGATGCTATATTATTAACACGCAATTCTTGTGATCCGTTAAACCGACGTGCAGTCAGGGTTTCGATGGGTTCTGTCTTCCTGATACCATGGACTTGGTTGGACGGTTCTCCCAATGAGTTGCGTAAACAGGGTTTCCGTACAGTCGCTATGGCACTCACGGAGAAATCAATCTCTATCGATAATCCTATCTTAGCAACCGAACCCAAGTTAGCCATCGTAATGGGAACAGAGGGGGATGGTCTTCAAAACGAAACAATCAATGAGGCGGACTATGTAGTCCGCATTCCTATGGCAAACGGTGTCGATTCTCTCAATGTAGCCGCCGCATCCGCTATTGCTTTCTGGCAACTTCGCGTTCAAAATGACACAGATCTGCCACCATCACCGGATGATGTACATATATGATTTTACTTATATTCCTACTCACACCTACAATACGTATTTGCGCCACAGGAACAGCGAGGTAACAACTTTTCCATCAATTCACTTCGAAAGAACTCATACAGTTCTTTATGCATGATGTCATATAGTGCCCTAACCCGTTCTTCCTGCTCATCTTCTACATGAATTCCTCCCTGAAAGGGATCTGTAAAGTTGAAAGAAACGTATTTTCTCACTACACCCTGCATTTCCTTTTGCACTTCCTCTGCTTCCGGACAAAGGGTAATGACATAATCCCACGTCTGTTGGGCATACGTCGTAACATCACAGGGCTTTCTACGCGAAAAGTCATATCCATTTTGTTCCATCACTTGGCAAATAACGTCAGGGACAGAATTTCCAGCCAAAATACCGGCAGTACTAATCTTCATCCCTCTACCGAAGGAGTTCAAAATTTCCTGTGCCATACGACTGCGGCACATATCATTATTACTTACTATCAGTATATTCTTCATACACAAATTCTATTTTTATTTATTTCCTGATATAGCTACTTTAATAACTCCATCTAATTTGTTTTCAAAGATACGATAGGCCTCCTCAATCTCATTCAACGGAAATCGATGTGTAATAAGAGGAGTAGTATCAATTTTACCTTCCTCAATCAGCTTGAGAATCTCGTTACAATCGCAGCCATCCACTCCACCTGTTTTAAAAACCAAATTCTTGCCATACATATCAGGTAAAGGAAGAAGTTGTGGTTTATCATAGAGGGCTACAATCGTGACAATAGCATTAGGACGGGCACAATCCCAAGCCAAATGGAAGGAATCGTCACCCCCTGCCACTTCCAAAACGACATCTGCACACCATGGTCACTATTCTTGAGAACAAAATCCTTGCAGTTTTCCGGTTCAGTCACCAACACATCAGGATAATGCTCACAGACAAACCGAATTCTTTCAGGAGACTTTTCACAGACAATAATGCGTTTTGGTTTCTTCAGCATCACACACAACAAAGTACAAATCCCGGTAGGCCCGGCACCGATGATAAGAACAGTATCTTCCGCGGTTATTTCCGAGATGCGTGTTGCCCAAAAACCTGTTGCAAGCACATCACCGACAAACAAAGCTTGTTCATCACTCACTGTATCCGGAATACGGTTCAAACCTTGATCCGCATAAAGAACTCTGACATATTCCGCCTGACCGCCATCAATTCGGCAACCTAAAGCCCAACCGCCATTAGGATCAGTACAGTTATTCACATATCCATGCTTACAGAAAAAACACTCACCGCAGAAAGTTTCGACATTCACAGTCACCCTGTCACCAGGCTTCACCGAAGTGACATCAGCCCCTACTTGTTCTACCACACCTACCATCTCATGCCCGACAGTTATTCCGGGCACAGCACGCGGCACACTGCCATGTTTAATATGAAGATCACTGGTGCAGATGCTACCAAGTGTTACACGCACGATTACATCCCGTGAATCCTTTATTTCCGGTCTCGCCTTCTCTCGCAATTCAAACTTTCCGTGTTCAATATATGTGTATGCAAGCATAATATCCTCCTCGTTCATTAATATATATCTTGCAAAGATAATGATTTCATTGGCAAAACAAATCTCTTTTATCACGTTCAATACTCCCAAACCGAATCTCACTCTATATTTATAACAATACAAAGCTGAATAAAGTCATTCACTGTTTTTTCTACTTCAGTTTTGATATTCTGGAAAATATTCTTACTTTTATATCCCAAATAATAAATAAAAACAGCTGCACGACTTATTATATTTACACACAAGCCTATGATAGATACTTCCGAAAATCTGATTATTATAAAAGGACAAATCAAGACTCCCGAAATAGAGAGCTGCCAAAATCATAATGGCAACTATAAGGTAGTATTCCGGAATGTCCCCAGTGCGTATACTTACAAAGAAGAAAATGTCCTTTGGCTGACTGATCCGGACAAACCGGACCCCAATAATTATCAAATAATCAGTAAAGGAAGAGCTTTATCGAACATTAAAGCCTTATCTATTTTTAAAGCCGGATCACATAGCTATTGGCACATTCGTTTTCAGAATGGTAAAGAGTATGATTACAGAGAAAAGGACTTAGAAATTATCGAATCATGCTTGGGAGAGAGTCGTTCGAAAAGTATATTCGAATATTTGAAGAAAGTTGCCGATGCGAACGAATTGAAAGCTGATGACGGAACGAAGCTATTGGCAAAACAATATGAAAAGATTCATTTCATCGCAAACAACAGAGCTATTGCTGTATATCTGAATCCTCAAAAATATAAAATGCAAACCCGGACTGCCTCAACCTTGATTTTTCCTTTCGGTTGTAATGCAAGCCAGCAAAAAGCAGTCCAGGCAGCTTTTGAGAATCAAATCAGTATTGTGCAAGGACCTCCGGGAACTGGAAAGACCCAAACGATTCTGAACATCATTGCCAATATCCTTGTGCGTGGTAAGACTGTTCAGGTAGTATCTAATAATAACTCCGCCATTGTCAATGTACTTGAGAAGTTATCCAAATACGATATGGGGTTCATTGTTGCATTGCTTGGCAGCACAGCTAACAAAGAGAAATTCATCGAGACTCAAGAAGAGGAAAAACAATATCCGGAGAACTTTGAGTCATGGCATGATGCGGATGCCGACCAACCTCTATTTCTCAATCAGATACATCATCAGACAGAAGAACTAAAAAGTATATTTTCCAAACAGGAACGCCTTGCCATAGCAAGACAGGAAATACAAGCTTTAAAAATAGAGTGGCAACATTATCTGCAAGAGTTCGGAACAAAAGAATTTACTCTCCAACAACGGAAAAATTCCAGTTCGGCAGACCTTCTGAATTTATGGAATGAATGTCAGCAATTTGCAGAAAAAGAACAATCATCAAGTCCTCGGGGAATAGCAGCTTTTATTCAACGGTTGAAATGGTTATTCTTTAAATTCAGAAGCAAAGCGATTTGTAAAATCCCCAATAAAGGTTTTTATAAACGGGAGATGAGTTTGATTATCGCCGACTTCCAAATCTTATTCTACCAAACAAAGTATGCAGAACTGGAAGTTGAAATAGACACATTAGAAAAGGAACTTGCCAACAAAGATGCAGCAGAAATGGCTAGACAAATGGCCGATACATCAATGAAATATCTAAAGAATCAGTTATTTCATACCTATGGCAATAATCATGACAAGCCCATCTTTACGCTCCCTGATCTAAAAAATAATTGGCGAGAGGTACAGAAAGAATACCCTATTATCTTAAGTACGACCTTTTCATCATTAAGCAGTCTGCAACGAGATGCCGTATATGATTATATCATTATGGACGAAGCATCACAGGTTTCCGTTGAGACCGGAGCTTTAGCCTTGTCATGTGCTAAAAATGCAATCATTGTCGGTGACACCATGCAACTTCCCAATGTGGTCACGGAAGAAAATAAGGAAAAGCTAAACTTTATCGCTAATGCGTGCCTGATTAAGCCGGAATATGATTGTGCCAATATGAGTTTTTTGCAATCCATCTGCAAAGTTATTCCGAATATACCGCAGACCTTGTTACGGGAACATTATCGATGCCATCCCCGAATTATCAACTTCTGTAATCAGAAATTTTATGGTGGAGATCTTGTCATCATGACACGTGATAAAGGAGAAGAGGATGTCATTTGTGCCATACGGACAGCCAAAGGTAATCACTCCCGCAGTCACATGAATCAACGGGAAATAGATGTTATCAAAGAGGAAGTACTACCAAGTCTATCTTATGAAACAGATGAAATTGGCGTCATAGCTCCATATAACAAACAAGTAGATGCAGTAAAATCCGCACTTGGAGAGGATATTGATGTTGCAACAGTCCATAAGTTTCAGGGAAGAGAAAAGGATGCTATCATTATGACCACTGTCGACGATGTCATCACTTCCTTTTCCGACGATCCAAACCTGCTCAATGTTGCTGTTTCGCGGGCTAAGTCACAATTCTATTTAGTCGTATCGGGAAACGAACAACCCAAAGACTGCAATATCAGCGATTTGATTGCTTATATCGAATATAACAATGGCACTGTTTCCACCAGTAAGATTCATTCTATATTCGATTATCTATATGAGCAATACACAGATGCCCGAATTGCCTATTTGAAAAAACACAAGAAAATATCCGAATACGATTCCGAGAATCTTACATTTGCCTTACTCGAAGATATTCTAAAAGAGAATATCAATATGCGTCATTTGAATATCATTTGCCATTTACCACTCTATATGTTGATTCAGGATTATTCTCTGTTGAATGAAGAGGAAAGCAAATATGCTGCAAATATAAATACTCACATTGATTTTCTGATTTATAATCGTGTGAGCAAACAACCGGTATTGGCTATTGAGACGGATGGTTATACATTCCATAAATCAGGAACGAGTCAGTCAGAACGTGATATTAAAAAGGATCGTATTTTAGAGTTGTACGGAATTCCGTTGGTGAGATTGTCTACTATTGGTAGTAATGAGAAGAAAATTATGGAGGATAAGCTAAACGAAATATTACATTTACAAACACAATAATGGAAGTTTAATAAGTATTCAATTGTATCTTTTATTATTCCAGTAAATAGTCCTCTTACAATAAAAATAATATATTATGAAATCTTGTATAATTCCACGCAATGACAGTCTATGTGCACTATGCCCAATAAGGGAAGCTGATAAAACTGGAAGTCATATGGTGTCCAATTTACTTACAGCAGTAACTTTCTCATTTGACGGAAAAACAAAACGTGATCGTGAAATAGTAGAACTCTATCATATAAACAATCCCGAAGACAATGCGATATATTATGGTAGCCAGGTTGCACCTGAAAAAATAGCAGAAGATTTGGGACATGAAATTACAGATGAAGAATTAGAGAAAAACACCAATCTCCTTTGTTACGACAACATCTTTTGCTATCAATGTGAAAATCGTTTCGGAGTATTAGAGACCACATATGGAGAATATTATAAAGGTTTGAAAAATGACATTAATCCACGTATAGCTTATTTATTCTGGTTATCTGTCTACTGGCGAATGGCAATTGGCTATATGGGGATATTCATGGATGGAGAAGACGAATTCGCCCTACGCGATATATTAAATAAAAATATACATTCGTATAATGAAATTATAAACTCGAAAGAAAAGCTAGGCGATTATGGATATGTTATTTTTAGAGTAAAAGATGGTATTATTAAAGGAGATTCAGGTATATTGGGGACTCGAACCCCACATTGTCCCTACGTAATATTAGTTGCAGATTACGTTGTTGCATTATTCAACAATTACAAAAAACTACATAGTAAAGTGCATATTTTTAATTGGGAAATATACAAAGAAGATATAAGTACGCCTGATAAACCTTTCGATTATATTGAAATATCTATTGAAGAGTTTTATGAATTCCGTGATAATATTATTGATAATGGATATAATGAAGGCTTAGGTGCAGAACGTGAAAAACTGGCCCGTAAGATTAGGAAATATGAACGATCGCAAGGAAAACCAGTAAACAAATACGAAGTAAAGAAACTTATGGACATGGCGCATTTAGTCGATAGTGAAAATGTACATCTCCGAGTACGCAAATTGTATCGTTTTGAAGCAGCCTATATGAAGATGATTGAAGCCCAAAAGAATGGGATATCATATGATTTCTTAAAAGATCGTCAGCTTATGCTCAACCAAGAAGACATCAACAATTATATTGTTGATTTGCAGAACCTACGTAAGCACAATCATTCAATAGACGGTTTTCCTTTCGCTAAAGAATTTCTAGAAGATGAAACTATAACCTCTTTTGAAGAAATTATAAATAAATATCGTCCAACCTAATTTAGAAAATCATTTCCCATATACTTCAAATAAGTAACCAGAAAGAGAGATTAAGTTTTAAATTACACAAGAGTAAAACGATAAAATCAATGTTTTACGACATAATTTGATAGAAAAGTAAGATATTAAAACTATCTTTTCTTTTTCTGCATTAAAAAAATTGTAACTTTGAGCTCTTTTATCCTTAATCTATTAGATTATGGATTAAAAATACGACAACATATGGTTACTCAAAGTGAACAAGTATTAGAAAGCGGATTAATAAAGACCTTAATGGAAATGAACTATGAATATATTTCCATCAAGGAAGAAGATAATCTGTACGCCAATTTTAAAAAGCAACTTGAGAAACACAATAAAAGAGAACTCTCCCTACACAAGAGAAAACATTTCACTAATAAAGAATTTGAAAAGATCTGTATTTATTTAGAAGGAGGTACACGTTTTGAGAAAGCTAAAAAGCTGCGTGACCTATACCCATTAGAAACAGAAGATGGGGAACGTATTTGGGTAGAATTCTTGAATAAAAATAAATGGTGCCAAAATGAATTTCAGGTATCCAATCAAATTACAGTAGAAGGGAGAAAAAAATGTCGCTACGATGTAACCATCTTAATAAATGGATTACCATTAGTTCAGATAGAATTAAAAAAACGAGGAGTTGAATTAAAAGAAGCATATAACCAAATTCAACGCTATCATAAAACCTCATTTCATGGATTATTTGATTATATACAATTATTCGTCATATCCAATGGTGTAAACACACGCTATTTTGCCAACAATCCTAATGGAGGCTACAAATTTACTTTTAATTGGACAGACGCCGAAAATATACCTTTTAACGATTTAAGTAAATTTGCTTATTTCTTTTTTGACCAATGCAACTTGGGTAAAATGATAAGCAAATATATTGTATTGCACGAAGGGGATAAATGTTTGATGGTACTCCGCCCCTATCAATTCTACGCAGTAGAACGTATATTAGAACGAGTACAGAACTCCAATAAAAACGGTTATATATGGCATACTACTGGAGCAGGAAAGACATTAACATCATTCAAAGCCGCCCAGTTAGTTTCAGAGCTTGATGGTATAGACAAAGTTATGTTTGTTGTAGACCGTCATGATTTAGACACACAGACACAATCAGAATACGAAGCATTTGAACCAGGTGCTGTTGATGGGACCGATAATACTTATGAACTAATCAAACGATTAAGTGGTAATTCTAAAATCATAATTACTACTATTCAAAAGTTGAATTGTGCTATTACCAAAGATTACTATAACAAGTATCTTCAAGAAGTACGCCATCAGAAAGTTGTGATGATTTTTGATGAATGTCATCGTAGTCATTTTGGTGATTGCCATAAAAATATTGTCAAATTCTTCAGTAATCTTCAAATTTTCGGATTCACTGGTACCCCTATATTTGTAGAAAATGCCAAACAAGAGCATACCACAAAAGAAGTATTTAGTGACTGCCTTCACCGCTATCTTATAAAAGATGCTATTGCTGATGAAAATGTGCTAGGTTTCTTAGTTGAATATTATAAAGGTAAAGATGAATCTGGGATTGATTATATGAATGAAGCTCGCATGAAAGAGATAGCCAGATTCATTCTTACAAATTTCAACAAGTCAACAGTTGATGGCGAATTCAATGCGCTGTTCGCAATCCAATCTGTCCCCATGCTATTACAATATTACAAAATATTTAAAGAACTCAATCCTAAAATTAAGATTGGGGCTGTATTTACATATGCAGCAAATAGCAGCCAAGATGACGAACAAACAGGAATGAACCAAGGCTATGCTAATGATAAAGTTACGGCAGATGAGCTACAAGTCATTATGAATGACTATAACAACACATTTGGTACATCTTTCACAACAGATAACTTTAGTGCTTATTATGATGACATAAATCTACGCATGAAGAAAAAAAAGAAGGATATGGAACCTTTGGACCTGCTTCTTGTTGTAGGTATGTTTCTTACTGGCTTTGACGCTAAAAAGCTAAATACACTTTATGTTGATAAGAACTTAGAATATCATGGATTGCTACAAGCCTTTAGCCGAACCAACCGTGTATTAAATGAAAAGAAACGTTTCGGAAAAATTGTATGTTTCCGTGATTTAAAAAACAATGTAGATGCTGCCATAAAATTATTTAGCAACAATAATCCCGCAGACACAATTCTACGTGAGCCCTTTCCTGTTGTAAAAGAAAAGTTTAATGAGTTATCTTTGAAATTTAAAGAAAAATATCCTGATGTACAAAGTATTGACAAATTACAAAGTGAATATGAAAAAAGAGACTTTGTATTAGCTTTCCGTGAAATTATAAAAAAGCGGGCAGAAATGCAAATCTATGAAGACTTCGAATCTGACGACAAAGAATTCATCTTATCAGAACAAGAGTTCATGGATTTTCGAAGTAAATATTTGGATATTACCACCGGGGTAATTAACCCCAATCCTGATGACAAGAAAAATACAGGAGATACAGATGTGCCTCCTTATGGCAAAGATGAAAGAACTCTAGACGATATTGATTTCTGTCTGGAACTCCTTCATAGTGACGTGATAAATGTAGCATATATCCTAACACTAATCAATGACTTAGATCCTTCGAGCAATGATTATCAAGAAAGACGTCAGCAGATTTTAGATACCATGATAAAAGATGCTGTTATGCGTAACAAAGCCAAACTTATAGATGGATTTATTCGTCAAAACGTGGATAATGACAAAGATGGATTTAGCAAATCTAAATCTGATGGTTCAATTGACTTAGAAAGTAGACTGACGAATTATGTTAGTCAACAACGTTATAAAGCTATTCAAGAGTTGGCAGAAGAAGAAGGAATTGATGAAGAAGCCCTCATTAAGTTTCTAAATGAATACGATTTTTTACAGAAAGAAAAGCCCGAAATCCTCCAGGAGGCCGTCAAAAAGAAAAGAATCGGACTAAAAGAACGCCGTACACTACTCAAAAGGATAATGGACAAACTACATTCGATAATAGAATTATTTAACTGGGAATAAAATTACATTAAATATATGAGCGAAGAACTACAACAAAAATTGCGCAGTCAATTATGGACTGTCGCCAATACTTTAAGAGGAAATATGTCTGCTAGTGATTTTATGTATTTCACTTTAGGCTTTATTTTCTACAAATATCTATCCGAAAAAATAGAACTTTATGCCAACGAAATATTAGAAGAAGATCATATTACTTTCAAAGAGGTATGGAATGGCAAGGATGAGGAATTAAAACAGGATGTAAAAGAAGAATGTATTCAAAATCTAGGTTATTTTATAGAACCGGAATATCTTTACTCCACCATCATAGAGCTAATCAGCAAGAAAGAAAATATCTTGCCGTCTTTAGAACGTTCACTCAAAAAAATAGAAGATTCTACAATAGGACAGGATAGTGAGGATGATTTTGGTGGTTTATTTTCTGATCTGGATTTAGCTTCTCCCAAACTAGGAAAGACTGCTGACGACAAGAATAAGTTAATTAGTGATGTATTGATTGCACTAAATGGTATCGACTTTGGATTACAAGAAGCCGGAGATATAGATATTCTAGGGGATGCTTACGAGTACATGATAAGTCAATTCGCTGCCGGAGCAGGAAAAAAAGCGGGAGAGTTTTATACTCCACAAGAAGTTAGTCAGATTTTAGCTGAAATTGTAATAACAGGCAAAGTACGATTAAAAGATGTGTTCGACCCGACATGCGGTAGCGGTTCCCTACTTCTTCGTACAGCTAAAAGTGGTAAAGCCGATTCTATTTTTGGTCAAGAAAAGAATCCTACAACGTTCAATCTTTGTAGAATGAATATGCTTCTTCATGGTGTAAAATACAATGACTTTGACATCCAAAATGGAGATACATTAGAAGCTGACGCTTTTGGAGACAGACAATTTGACGCCGTAGTTGCCAATCCTCCTTTTTCTGCAGACTGGACTGCAGCAGATAAATTCAATAACGACGACCGTTTTAGTAAGGCTGGAGTATTAGCTCCGAGATCTAAAGCAGATTATGCTTTTATCCTTCACATGATTTACCATCTCAATGATGGAGGAACAATGGCTTGTGTAGCACCACACGGAGTATTATTTCGTGGAGCTGCAGAAGGAAAAATCCGCCAATTCTTAATTGAAAAGAAAAATTATATTGATGCTATTATTGGACTGCCTGCCAATATTTTCTATGGAACCAGTATTCCCACTTGTATCTTAGTAATAAAAAAATGCCGCAAAGAAGATGACAATATCCTCTTTATAGATGCAAGTAAGGAATTTGAAAAAGTAAAGACACAGAATAAGTTACGTCCTGAACATATTCAAAAAATTATCGATACATATCGTGAAAGAAAAGAAATAGAAAAATATAGTCATTGTGCTACTTTACAAGAAATTAAAGAGAATGATTATAATTTGAATATACCTCGCTATGTAGATACTTTTGAAGAGGAAGAAGAAATAGACATCCATGCGGTCATGGCCGAAATTAAAGAATTAGAGGCAAAACGAGCAGAACTAGATAAACAGATAGATGGTTATTTGAAAGAGCTAGGCTTAATCCAATAATATTTTGTTTGTAACAAATCCTCAATGTTATTTTCTAGAAAAATAAAATGATTATGGCAAATAATAACAATAAAGATAAATGTAATGTTCCCCATTTGAGATTCCCGGAATTTACGGGAGAGTGGAAAATGGCAACATTTGGAGATATTGCAAAAGGATTTGACTATGGTATGAATGCTGCAGCCAAATCTTTCGATGGGAATAATAAATATATCCGGATTACAGATATTGATGAAGTTTCTTCTCAATATCTGTATGATGATGTTGTTTCTCCAGATGGAGAACTGGAGGATCGTTATCTCGTAAAAGAGAATGATATTCTTCTAGCTCGTACAGGAGCAAGCACAGGAAAAAGCTATCTTTACCGCAATAGTGATGGTAAGCTATATTTTGCCGGATTTCTTATACGTGCAAATATTTATAAGCACAATTCATATTTTGTGTTTTCCCAACTGCATACACTTCGATATAAGAAATGGATTTCTGTAATGTCTGCTCGTTCTGGACAGCCCGGTATAAATTCACAGGAATATGCTTCTTTCCCTGTTTATACTACATCTTTGCAGGAAGAAGATAAAATTGCCACTTTTTTAAAGTTACTTGACGAGCGCATCATAACCCAAAACAAAATCATTGAGGATTTGAAAAAACTAAAGTCTGCGATTATTGATTATGCGATAAACTCCCTTGACACTGATTTTGCTAAGTTCGGTTCTTTGTATGAAACTGCTGGTGAGGGTGGAACTCCAACAACTTCAAATGCCAGTTTCTACGATAATGGTAAGATACCATTTGTTAAGATAGATGATTTAAAACAGTAATATTTGACTGAAAATAAAGACTTTATTACAGAACTTGGATTGCAAAAATCATCAGCTTGGCTTGTGCCTACACGTTCCATTCTATTTTCAAATGGTGCTACCATTGGGGAAATTACAATAACGACATATCCAGTTTGTACAAAACAAGGGATATTGGGTATTGTACCAAAGTCCAATATAGATGTTGAATTCTTATATTATTTCATGTCGTCAACTTATTTCAAAAAAGCAATTAGTCGCATTGTTACAGAGGGTACTATGAAGACTGCCTATTTGAAAGATATAGCCAATATACTTTGCCCGATACCAACAAAAGAGAAACAACAGGGAATAGCCAAAATGCCATCCGCTCTGAACTCCAAGATTGATTATGAACAAAGTCTATTGAAACTATTCATTATGCAGAAACAATACTTGCTTCGTCAGATGTTTATATAAACATTTGGCAAAGTAGGAATTGCTTTTGTTTTCGATAGCATTCTCCCAACACGATAGCTTTCTTTTCTCTCTCTGTGATAGCATTTAACATTTTGGCGATAACCTTTTGTTCCTCCATAGATGGAAAACGATGCTTGGTGTTGAAGTAATCTGTCATGGATACATTCAACAGACCATGATTCCTTGCCCCTTCACCTGCTATATCAGACAATCCTTTATGCCATTTTGTTGATTCGAAGTAATAGGTAAGAAAATCGGAATCAACTATGGTTTCATTTATTTTGAAGCATATATAAAGAGTTGATAGAACACCTTCGTCACAATTGTCCAATCGTTTGACGGTTCTCCAATCATATCCAGCAGAGTAACTTCTGTTATAAGCAAACTCTCCTTTATGAAGCAAGTAATATCCTGTAAGATTTTCACTTGCAACTGATTTATTGAAGAAAGACCCTTGATTAACTAAACCATATTGAGCAGCGATAGTTAACACTAATGAACACTTGGCATCCATGTTCTTGGTTGCAATGCGAGAGCAAAAAGCATTCATCTTATAGGTTGTCAGTGGTTGTTCAAATCCTTTAATACGACATACAGGTTGTTTTTGGTTTGGTGGGCAAAAGACCTTTTCAATAATCGCAGACCTATAAACTGCACAATCCTTAATCAAGGGAATTGCACAAAATGTAGCTCGCAACAATAAACCCAATATTCGCTTATCGGAATGCTTGGAATGTAGCTCTTCAACGCTACAAGAGAGCGATGTTTGTGAAAACGGCACATACCCTGTGTATGGTGCAAATGGCATCGTTGGCTATCTCGATAATTATAACGCAGAGAAAGAAGCCGTCTATATTATTAAAGATGGTTCTGGTGTTGGGACAGTTTCTTATGTTACTGGCAAATGCTCTGCAACAGGGACATTGAACACCTTACAAGCAAAAGAAGGTTATTCACTTCAATACCTTTACTATATGCTGAAAGTGTTCAACTTTGAACCTTATAAAACAGGCATGGCTATACCTCACATATATTTCAAGGATTATGGTAAAGCCAAAATATTTTGCCCATCATATACAGAACAACTCAAATATGTGGGGGTACTGTCAACAATAGATAACAAACTATCAGCAGAACAGAGTATTTTAACCGACCTTAGTTTGCAGAAGCAATACTTGCTCCATCAGATGTTTATATAAACATCTGGCGAAGCAGATACTGCTTTTGAGAATTATATAAGTCAAGCAGACTCTTCTCTGTTTCTGTTTTACTTTCTATATGGCTCAATATGGAATATATTCGTTTTTGATTTTCCAAAGAGGGCAATTTGATACTTGCCTTTTCAAAATCTACCTTACAAAGGTTGAACCTCGTACTTCCTTGTGCATAAGGATAGATAAATTTGCGAAAAGGAGTTGAAGATACATAGTAAGATAGATATGGAGGGAAAGCTATCTTCGTATTTATGATATGAATACCAAAACAAAAGCTATTCAGATATACATTCTCATTGCCAAGATATACTGAGCCTATACCAACTTCCTCTGGAGTTTCTGATGATAACGTGAATAATACATCACCATATTCTACAACATTCTGTTTCTCACCCTCTTTGATTGCTACATATTGAAAATCTTTCTCATTGATGATATTGTTAGAATACACATTCAAGTAAGTTATAAATGGTTTTCCTGAACCAAAGTCTTGCGCTGATTTGCCAGACAAACCAGAATATGAAAAGCCGAGACTTGAAAAAGAAGTCAATACATCATCACCATATTGGGCATATAAAGAATCATTTAGTCCCTTGCTTTACCCTGTTTTGTTTAACTAAAAATATATAAGTATGATTCAAAAAAAAACTATCAAAGAAATTTCCGTACTTTGGAAAGAAGACAAAAAGCAATATGTAAAACAATCGACATTTGCTGCGTATGTACTAATTCTTGAAAATCACATTTATCCGACATTTGGAGAAATGTATGAGTTAGAAGAAAATAAGGTACAGGAATTTGCTCTTCAGAAGATTAATAATGGGTTAAGTAAAAAATCCATTAAGGATATTTTAATTGTATTGAAAATGATATTAAAATTCGGAGTAAAACATGGATACTTAGATTATAAAGAATGGGAAATCAGATTTCCAACGGAAGATGAGAAACAACATTTAGAAGTTCTTAGTATCTCACATCAAAAAAGGATCATGAGTTTTATCCAAGAACATTTCACATTCAAGAATTTAGGAATTTATATTTGCCTTAGTACCGGACTACGAATAGGAGAAGTATGCGCTTTAACATGGGATGATATAAACATAGAATTAGGAATAATTTCTATTAAAAGGACAATTGAACGCATCTATATCATTGATGGAGAGAAAAGACATACAGAACTTATTATCAATACTCCAAAAACTAAAAATTCCATTCGTGAGATCCCAATTACAAAAGAATTAATCAGAATTCTAAAGCCATTAAAAAAGATAGTGAACGGTAACTATTACATTCTAACAAATGAAGAAAAGCCTACAGAGCCTAGAACATATCGCAATTATTACAAGAAACTAATGAAAGATCTAAATATTCCAGAACTAAAATTTCATGGTCTTAGACATAGTTTTGCTACACGTTGCATAGAAAGCAACTGCGACTACAAAACTGTAAGTGTTATTTTAGGCCATTCTAATATAAGTACAACACTTGATCTTTACGTTCATCCCAATATGGAACAAAAGAAAAAATGTATAGATAGAATGATTAAAGGATTAAAATAATCCACGTAAAGGGGAAAAGTCAATTTCTTTTTCCCTTTATAACTTTTTCTTCATATATTTGTACTCAAGCTATCCAAATCGGAAAGCTTATCTTAAAACTACTAATCTTAAAAACAAATTACTATGGCAATCATCAAAATTGGAGAACTATTAAAACTTAGAGGGTTAGATATAAATAAAAGAATCAAGTTAGTAAGACATAAAGACGCACGCCAGAAACAATTCATAAATGGAGTAGAAGTAGAAGGTAACCCGTATGACTGGTATAGAAATGATAAAGACAAATTTATAGCATATCAAAGTGAGCAGCATAGGGATGTATTTAAAAATGTCGATTATATTGTTTCCTTTATTGGAGAAAACGGCACTATTGCCCGTTTTATCGGTATTTACAAAATTGAAGGTCCTGACAACGAACGCAACACTAACAAATATTGCTATAAAATAACTGAAGTAGAAGGCTTTGATGAACTAAAAGAACGTATCATTATAGACTGGGGGCCTTCAACCATATCTTGGCATCAATGGCTTAATGATAAAAATGATAAAGAGATTATTGAAATTACTCCAGGATTTGACCATATTTTCCCCGGATATGAAAAAATAGCTCTAACCCTCGCACAGCTAAAAAATATAATATTAGAAAAAGAATATCCTGAATGGAAAAAAATGCTTTCTGCCGTAAACTGTATTTATATAATAACAGACAGAAAAACTGGAAAAAATTATATAGGTTCAACATATGGGAAAGAAGGCATTTGGGGTAGATGGAAAGAATATGCCAAAACAGGAGGACACGGAAACAATGTAACCTTACAAAAATTATACGATCAAGACAATAGCTATCCTAATAATTTCTCTTGGTCTATCCTTGAAACACTATCTATTAGCATTAGTAGTTATGAAGCCATAAATATCGAGAAATGCTATAAGCAAAAGTTAGGTACCCTAGCTTTTGGCTTAAATAATAATTAATGATACAAGAAATAGTTAGTTAATCGAAAAATTGTAAGGCTGCCAAAGGTGCATTGACTACCCACGATTAACATATTGTATGAATCCTCAAATGATAGTGTCAATAAGCCATACACTAAAAAATAAAGCACACTTTCATTTGAATTAAACTGTTTCTTGTTATCTTTGCCTAGACGTATTCATTTAAAGAACAATAATATGGATGTTGAAATAAAAGAGAAAGAAAACCGAAGACATGTCGGGCGCAATTTACAAAGGATTCGTGTATATTTAGGCATGAAACAGGAAGCGCTGGCTGCCGATCTTGGTGTAAATCAGCAGGTCATTTCAAAGATTGAGAAACAAGAGGAAATAGAAGAAGACTTTCTAAAAAGAATTGCTGAAGTGTTGGGGATATCCGAAGAAGTCATTAAAGACTTTGATGTTGAAAAGACGATTTTCAATATTAATCATCATAATTATAAGGATGCAAATATCTCTGAAGGTGCTACTACATACGCTATCGTTCAACAAATAAATCCACTTGAAAAGATAGTTGAGTTATATGAGCGTTTATTGAAAAGTGAGCAAGATAAAATTGAGATCCTGAAAAAATATATGAAATAATCACTGCTAGATTCAGCAATCTAATATATAGAAGAATGGAAACAATAGAAAATATAAAATCAAATCACCTTCACCTTGGGAAAAAGATAGAACGTGTACGCAGACTTCGCGGTATGACTCAAACGGAGCTAGGCCAATTATTAGGAATAACCAAGCAAGCTGTTTCAAAAATGGAACAAACCGAGAAAATTGACGATGAACGATTAGAAAAAATAGCCTCTGCATTAGGAGTTACTACCGACGGATTGAAAGAGTATAACGAAGAAACAGTTTTATATAACACAAATAATTTTTACGAGAATTGCGGTGTAAAAAATGCAATTGGTAATAACCAAACATTCAATAATTTTCCCATAGAACAAACGATTGAACTCTTTGAGAAACTGTTAGAGAAACAGAAAGAACAATTTGAGAGCTTAAAAAAAGAGAAATAGATGACCTTTATAAAATACTCAACTTCGTTTATAACAATTATTTCCCTAAGGAAGTTGTAGATGAATTGATTTCCTCAAAGAACAAAGAAATTGATTGGCTAAAAATAGAGATAAAGAACCTTAAACAAGAAAGAGAAACCTTGCTGCAAATAATTAGGGATATGTATTGAGTATCCCTAATTATCAAATGTTGATAAGAAATCCCCATTACATACAAATAAAACAATCCCAACGCTTCCCATTCCCAAAATAAAGTCCTACTTTTGTGAAGAATTCTGTTTGCTATATTTACAACAGTATCTCACAAATAAAATAAACCCTACAAAATGAAAGAAGAACCCGACAGCCTGTCTGTCCCTTACAATTTTGCCCGTTGCTTCAACGCTCAATGTCCACAAGCCCCCAAATGCCTGCGCCACATAGCTACACAACTTGATACAGCCGACAACCTATATATCACTATCATTAATCCGGCACGTTATCCTGCGGATGGAAACCAATGCGAATGTTTCAAGACTGCTGTCAAAGTCCATGTGGCATGGGGACTTAAACAGTTGCTTAACAGAATCCCCTATGAGGATGCGGTCAGTATCAGAATACAAATGGTCGGACATTATGGAAAAACAGGATATTATCGGTTCTATCGCGGAGAACGGGGGCTTATGCCCAAAGACCAAGCCTACATCAGACAACTATTCCGTAATAAAGGGATAAAAGAAGAACCAACTTACCAACGTTACACAGAAGAATATATTTGGTGAGTTGCTGTCATCTGTCACAGTTTAGGGGTTAATTGTTTAGTAATGAACCGATAAGACTGTGACAGCAAGGGGTGACGGCAGGGTGATGGCATTTTTGCCGTCACCTGGTTATTAGTCTTACAACATGATAGAGTGTACCGCTACGCGTATGTTTGGAAGGTATTTCTTGCTTTTTCAGTATTCTTCCGAAGGAATTAACCCTTTTGACAGACATTGGAATTGAACTGCCTTTTTGAATATCCTCCATAATCTCCGCTGGAGACAGCCACTCCCCTTCTTCAGGCTGTGCGGCACGAAAATAACGGAAGAAAAGTTGCTCTTCCGGCGGGACTTGTTCAAATTCACGGTTGTTTTCCACCATGATCTTTTCTTCCTCCTGATCGAACCAGTAACGTTCGCCATGTTCCAGTTCATACATAGCTTGTGCGTAAAGCTGCTCATAGTCTATCGGACGGTTGGTGTCAATCACTCCGGTCACTTCGATACAAATAAAACGACGACTGCCGGAAGGGTCGGTCAACAGGTCTTTTTGGTTACTCGTAGCTATGAATGAGGCGTAACGACGCATTTCAAGCACGGCACTGCCATGAGGTTTCTTCACATTCAATACTGGCTTTTGCAGAATATGTTTCAGGAAGCCTTGTTGTGTCGAACTCACCTGGTCAAATTCATCGATATTGATAAGCGCAAAACGATTGAGGTAAAGTTCGGCATCTTTCTTTCGGGAGAAATCAATGCTATCAGTATAGTAGGAACGCTCGGAAGGGGGCATTATGCTCCGGCAAAAGGTGGATTTACGTGTTCCTTGCGGTCCGACGAGTAAGGGAGAAACACTGTTTGCATACTTTTTATTGCTTCCTTTCCAATGAGAAACCATATTGAGGAACCAACGGTGGAACAAATCCATCCAATACGGATTCTTACAAGGGACGGTGGCTGCCAATGCACGGATACGGTCTTTACCGTCCCATGCGGGAAGCCGGTAGAGAAAATCTTCCAACGGGTTGAATACAGGCACGCGATTGGAGTAAATATAACGACTAATATCCCTGTCCCACAACGGAATACCTTCCATTTGTGCATCCAAAGCAATGCTGTTCAGCGCACGTTTGTCGAGAGGATTGAAGCGGAAACGGAAAGAAAGCCTTTCACGATATTCTACCTCACCAATTTGGGTATTATGGCGGAATTCATATCGGCGTTTCATGAATTCTTCAGTCTGCAAGGCGAGTTGCTGCTCTTTGCTTAGGCTGATATTCTTGCCGAAGCCTTTGCACTCGGTATATATATTGCCAATCATTTGCCGGATAAGCTCTTCTTGTTTATACATATAGAAGTGGAAAACGGTACGTCTCACGACTTCTTCTTGCGGAAGTCCCGAAGCAAAACAGTTTTTAGCCAGTTGGACAACTAAAGGATGCCATGTGTTTTCGCTCAATTCGAGTCCCGCTTCCCGGAGATCGGCATACGCTTTCCGAAAAGCGGCTTCGAAAAGCATCAGGAAGGCATTTTCCGCATCATATCCCGGTACGGCACGGGTTAATGGGGATTTCTCCGCCTGAACCGCTTCACGGAAAGTGGTTTCTTCGGGCATGGATGACGGTTGAGAGAGATAAAATTGAACAGAATCCGGACGATATATGATGTCCGGATCGTGGGATAATCGCGAGTATTGTTCCAGGGTCGGTTCTTTGGGAAGTATATCGAACGGAATTTGGGGTTGATAACACTTTACAGCCAGTCGATAGGCGTGGGCGTGGAATAGTTCTGCTTCTTCCCGTGTTTTGGGAAGGGAGTTGTCCGGTCGGGTAAAGGTAGCCCATATTTTCACCGTTTTGCCACTTGAGCCCATAAAAACACAACGGGTTTGCGGTTGCTCGCAGGCTTTTTGTTTCACTAATGCTATTTCAGATTTATTGGATAAAGGACCGATGGTCAGTTCTACAATACCGTTGTAGTTTTTCATCTGTTTCTGACCGTTTACCTTACGGAATTCAGCGGCAGGAATTATCTTAGGCAGTTTATCGGCAAACATACACCGTTCATCGGAAAGAACATATCGCAGATGCTCTCTAAATGTAGAAACAGGACGGGATTTTATTTCTGTCTTTATCTTATTTACCAGTATATCAAGATCCATTACGCTGAGCGCTATCGTATCTTCATTCTTACGAAATTGAGTAATTTTCATTAATTTGATAATAAATTGTTTTGTCAGCGCCTTTGTGATCGTTGAGACTGCTAAATTACTCATATTATTCGGGACCGACAAGAAAAACAAGATTTTAATATAGAAAATTATTGATATATCAAGTGCCTATTTAGCCGAAAGAAACGGGATCGTTATCACTCAATTACGGTTCAAGTTATTTTTCTCTGCTTGAAACTAAAGTTTCAACTAGGAGAAACTCTAGTTTCATCGGCAAGAAACCAATAGTTTCAAGTAATTGGAACTAGAGTTTCAAGCGTATGAAACTAAAGTTTCAAACCGCAGAACCAACAGTTTCACGCCTTGAAACCGTTAGTTTAAAGGCAGAGCACAACTCATAAGTACGGGGATAATAAATTGAACGACTTATCTTTCTATAGCTGATACTATCAAATTCCAAACAGTATCTTTGATTTTTTCTTTGTTTTTTGGGGTGACAGCATTATTGCTATCACACTGCTGTCACCTTGTGCTGTCACGCTACTAAGTTCTTATACTCTGCAAGTTAGATTATAATCTGTGACAGATGACAGATATATTTTGTTTTTTATTTCATAGGAGGGCTAGTCTTATTTCACAGGGGACAATTATTCCGTCATCATATCATATTCCACAATCTTCTTCTTACATAAGCGTTCAGTAATATCTTTCAGAATATCTATGCGGGAAATAAGATATTCCAGTTGTTCTTGTGAGATACTGAAATCTTTGTTATAGCGAGCTTCAATGTAAGAACGGCATAATAAATCAAAACATTCTTTCTCTACATCCGTATTTTGAGGAAAGACTGTAGTTAATTCCATAGAAAAACGTTTCACCATCCCACCGAGTTCCTTGATTTTATGACTCTTTGGGCGATAGTTCGTAAAGACCATCAAGATACAATTATAAAGTTTCTCACAAGCTTGATGAAGCATGAAAGCTGATAAGTTATATTGTCCTTTAGGCACGAAATATTCCTTCACACTACCTAAAAAGTCACAGGCATAAGGAAAAAGCTTATTAAATTCACTCTGCGCAATATCCCGAATCTCCTTAAAACTCAGCTTCCGTGGTTTAGCCAATTCGTGTTTGCCACTATTATAAAGCATAATGCCCTCCTTTACTATATCCGTAAAGAAATACTGGCTGACTTCCAAGTTACGGTTTACTGTATTAATATGCTCTACTATAAATTGTGGGAATGCATGACGGCGGTCTGCAAACAAGTCATGATATTTATTAGTAATACGATAGAGTTTTTCTTCCACGTGTTTAGTAGGTCCGGTCACGACGACAAGAATGTCATAATCGCTTTGATAGGAAGTATGAACACCAAATTCTATATTAGTGTCCCATAAAACATAGTTTCCCCTTGCATAACTTCCGAACAGGATAACCATCTGACAATTCCCGATGCTTTTACACACTAAATCCAGCAAGACTGTCAATTCTTCCTGTGTACATTTGGGTAAACGTTTTATAGACTTCTTCATTATCATTCTTATTTGTAACTTTACAAAGGTACGAACTTTATCATCCCTAAACTACAGAGATACAAAAAAACTTATAATAAAGTCTTTTCAAAAATCCTTCAACACTTCCATCATTGCTGGACGACGTTTATATTTTATCCGAAATTCCGCTACTATGTTTTTCACTGCAGTCTGTCCTCCCTTTAGTTTATGTATGCACGGTAACACTTGTGCGATAAATTCATAATTCCTCCGTCCCATTTTCCGTTCGGCATAGTCATTCAACGAAGAAGTATACATAGCAATCAGCTGTTCCGAATGAGTATCCTTCAAATAATGAGCATACCGCATCAATGCTTCCAGTTGATCATATCTAGTTGATGACAACAAGGTGAACAGACGCTCATTATCCTGTTCTTTCACATAGATATCAGCTTCAGCACTTCCACCGAAAGAAAAATAGTTACTAAATTCTGTTTCCTTCATCATCGCATCCAGAAAACTCTTCCATTGTTCTTTCGGAATCAGAGTTTTGAGTTTATTGTAATATGTCAGTTTATCCCTGCCTGTCACAAACAATAGACGACATGTATCAATTACTTCGGAAGTCCGGTTGGTCGTCTCGTAAATCTTAAGTTTTATTTCCAACCATTTACTATCGGTACCGGGATATATCTCTTCTTTCGCAATCTCTATTCCTTCATCCAGCAAACGGATGGCTTCATCGTATTGGCAACGGACAATCAATTTTTCAACCTCCATCTCCCGTATTTCAGTCAGATAAAGATATTGGCGGATCATTTCATTCGCTTTTTGCTCTTCATTCTGCTCCAATAATAAGTTGACTTTGCGAAGAACTAACTGATATAAATCATGAGTGTCCTTTCTTGTTTCAAGAAGTCCATCAATCAATTCCAAGGCTTTTTCTGTCGGCTGAATCGAAAGATTGATTTGCATCATAAGTTCATCTATATCATAGATTCCGTAATTTCGATAAGTAGATATTTCAGCAATCTGACGTAATTCCTGTAGAATATCCGTCTTTTGTTTCTGAGTTGTTTTAGGATGTCCAACCACTTTCATGAGTAAACCTCCTGCATGCTCACAATAAAGGGAAGTGCCAAAGTCATCATCATCGTCAATATATAGTAATTCATCCTCATAATTCTCACCGATAGAACGAAGTGTTTGAAGAGCTATGGCAATAGTACTATCCATATCTCCCAGACTCAAAAAGAAGTCTGCTTTCTTCAGAAAAACATCCATTCGATTGAAAACAGTTTCCCAATCACGACTGTAATCATTATAACGATTATGATAACGAGACTTTTTACTGTCACCGAAACTATTAAAAATCTTTTGGATTTCCGTTCTATAATCTTTTCCCTTTGATGTCGAAGACGATTCCTTGAATATAAAACGCTTCAAAAACGCTGCCTTAAATTCCGGATTCGTTGAGGCATATTCACTGATAAATGTAGAAATTTCTTGCGGACTAATGAATGACAGCAATTGTTTGATGTCCACATCGGGCTGTACAACCTCTTCTTCCTTTGTAACTATTCTCATTTTTGAAAATGCACTACGACTTACTCGTTTATTATTATCACGAATTGCCAGAAGTGCTGCCACGACATGCTTGCAGATTTCTCCATCATACGGACAATCACAGTACCAGGATTCTACTTCCTTTCCGTTCATAGATATTTCTACATTATAATCATCCGTTCCCTCTACGGTTGCAGTCCATTCACCGGGTGAGGTTTCTTCCAGTTCGGAAACGGCATCTGTATCATAATACTCTTCTCCGCGCACTAATATTCTATAGGGTACACAGCTCTCAAAATTATCTAATGTAATCATAATGAATATTTTACTCTTTTATATAACCTTCTTGTTCATACGCTTTCCCATATTTATGAATCATTGCCACCAATGGCCTTAAACGTTCGTCAGAAACCAACATAGCCCTATAACGCAAATACTGATTATCATAAAGCTGCCGGTTTCCGTCCTTGAGGCGTTTCTTCACATCCGCAGGAATGAAAAATTCCGCACGGTTGCCCAATTTGACATAGAATTCATTTAAAAAGATAGAAATGCCAGCCAAATCTATGTCTCCGAAATGAATATAGCGATTGGGAATTATCTTTAGCCAGTTACACAAATCCTTCGATTGCGGATAACGGGACACGAAAAGAACTTTCATTCCTTCAAACAAGTATTTTTGGGCACGGATATGCTGGAAATTCTCTCCATTCTCTATACCCACTACTACAACATCTTCAGGAATACGGAAATATTCGTAATCCTGCATGAAAATAGAAGTGCCTTGCAAGGGAGAAAGAACACATGGTTCGCCATGAAAAGTAGCTTCTATAGGCGTATAACAATTGAGGAGAAAACCTTTGAACGTACGGGTATATCTCAATTTAGAGTCCCCCGCCTTCGCCACTTGCTCCGAACGCGACACTTCATCCGGACAGTTCTTCATCTCAATCCAATCTTCCAGCTCCATGCCGGAAGTATAATTCTGGGAGATGTAGATACGGCATCCTTCCGGGTCAATCATACGAAAACTACGCTTACTCCCTCGGGGAACAATAGTGATGATTCCCTCATCCATTAATCTATTTGCTATCAGTCCATCAAACTTTGTGTAAGGTATGAGCTCGCCGCCCAGCATTTTCAGAACCAGCCTCGCCATCGCCAATGTAAATAAACTGCCACTCATTTTTCTATCTTATTATAGGTTAACAATGGGACAACCTGGGTATTTGACCGCCCGTCTTTACTCAATAAATAGGTATAACGATAGTCTTCCACATTGTAAGTAGTGGGAGAACTGTTTACCAACAAAATATTCCGGCAATTGGCAAAGTCCAAAATACCTTTCACATTGTTGGGGTGTAACTTGCCTATTTCATCCATCATACAATGGATTTTAAAGTCACCAAACTTACGTGACGCCTTTTCTTTGAACACATTAATCAGCATGATATTGACCATTGCTTTTACCAAAATGTCCGTGCCGTCAGAACCTACATTGGCAATCTTCTCCACCCATCCCGTATCGTTATCATTCTCTTTCACGCGGAACTCCAGTTTGAATGTATCGGCAAGCGCCAACCGTCTGCGTCCCGGCTCGTCAAGCAGGAATTTCATAAACGACAACAAATGCTGGACAACCACCGCATTGACATCTTCACGGGAATCCTGCGAGAACAAGTCAACCTTTCCCATATTATATTGGTTCTCATCACTAAACCGTTTAATCTCCAGCAATAGCTGCATTAGTTTATCGCTGCTCTGAAGCGGGCGAAGAGCTATTTCCTTTATTACTCCGGCAAAATTCCGCTTGACAAAATCGTCGTTGATATCCTTTATTGTTCTGTGTATCTCGCTTTCATTACGGGTCAGTCCTCCCACTTCCTGCGAAATCCGGCGGATTATATCCGTATACCGTTCACTGATATGTTTCTGATAGTCGGAAATCTTATCATTATCTACAAACTCGCACAAATTGGAAGCGAAATCATAGTAATCCTGTTCTCCAACCAGTTCCGTACGGAAATGAAACGTGTTTTTTGACGAGAAGTTTCCATTGAACTGCGTCACCGCTTTCTTGAATTCTTCTGTTTTTCTGATAGTGGATACGATGAGCGACTTCAACTCTTCCACAATAACATCGCAATTTTTCCGAGTAGGCTTCTCTCCTATTTCTATCACAGAAGGCGGACAAAAAATTTCATCTTTCCGGAACATATCCACTTTATTCAACCCGTCCTCCAATAAGTGCAATTCTTTGCCAATCCGCTCGAGGTGCTCGTCCGCCCCTTTCTTCTGGACCTGCAACTTCTCCTTTTTCAGAGCGAAACGTTCGTCCAATGCAACTAGCTTCGCATCCTGTTCTTTCTTCCTGCTTCGCGTAGCAGGTTCTTTATCAAACAGTTCCTCCTTGTCTCTTTCATAATAAAGAACTTGCGGGCGGGATTTACCTATATAATCTAATTCTTTATTTATTTCGGCAAGCCTGTCATCATACTTGCGGATAGTGACCGTATCAGCACCCTTTCCATTCAATTCATTCTCCTGCGCCTGCTTCAATTCCTTTTTCCGCTCCTCAGTTTGCTGTTTCATCCGCTCTATCTCTTGCTGAATGCCGGCAACAAACTCCTCCAGTTCCTTCCGGAGTTCCGTCCTGCTATCATTATACACTTTCCGGCAAGCTTTCAACAGTTTTTCCCGTTCCGCCAAATGCTTCTCCTTCTCGCCTTCCGCCACATAAAGACGATGACCGATATCATTCAGTTGCGCCTGTAACTCTTCGGTACATCCTCTTTTCCATTCCTCTTCCTTCGTCTTCCATGAGGCGTAATCAGCCTGCAAATTCTTCAATTTTGCAGGAATCTGCATTCGCTCGGCTTCCATCAGATGTTGTTCTTCCAAAATACTATGTATTTGCTTCGAATACTTCTTCTCCAAAGAAGAAACAGCTTCCGCCTCTTCTTCCGTCAGTCGGGTGAGACGGTCGGTACAGAGTTGCCGGGCTGCTTGTTGCCTATCGCGCTCCTGCTTCATTTCCTCGGGAGTGCGGACAGAACGCTCGATTGCTGTCAGATTGAGTGAAACGCCGAACAAAGTAGCTTCCTTATTCACTAATTGAGGTTGCAGTTCATTGTTGTACAACACCAGTTCCTCATCCGCCACCTTGCCTATCGTCTCCTGCCAATCCGGTTTGTTCTTCTCCAGCCATTCACACAAAGAACCTTTTCGTTTCTCAATCAAGGCGTCCAATGTTTGCAACTGTTCTTCAATCGCGCTCCGTTCTTTACGAACGGTCTCCATCTTTGCCTGAAATTCCCATTTCAACTCTTTCACTTTCCATTCACACTCCTGTCTCAACTGCTTTATTTCTCCTTGTTGCTGACGGATGCCATGTTCCAGTTCCTTGTCCTTTTTGCGCAGTTCGTTAATCCCATCTTCACAATCGGACATTTCCTTTTGATGGGGATGTTCGTATTTCACCTTTTGAAGTTTCAGGTTACACTGTGCCTGTTCGTCGCGCAACTGCCGGATACGATTATCCACAGTCTGCACTTTCTCTTCTTGCGTTACCCTTACTTTTTCTTCTTCCACACGAAGCTGTTGCATCAATTCTTCCTGCTTGCCGGCAATCTCCGCATTCCGAGCATTTATCCGTGCTTGCTGGCTATTCTCAAAAGTACGGAAATCAGCTTCCAGTTTCTCAAACAGCAATCGGTACTTACTCAATACGTCCTCATAAGCTCTTGTCAGTTCCGATTTCATATTCCGGACTTGTTCAAGTTCCTGAATCAGTAATTCTTCGCAAGATACCCGTTTGATGATTTCTTCAATCTGCATCTGCTCGTAATGCAGACGTTTCTCACGTATCTTTTTGAGCAAATCGTTTATTATACCTATATCCCTAATCAAGCCATCACGCTCATTGGTGTACTTTTGTTGCAGTTCACCCATAAGCCGCAGCAACCGTTCACGTTCCGTCTCCGCTTTAGCCTGTTCTTCCTTCACTAACGGAATCTCATGCAAAGCCTGTTTCTCCGCAAAGTTAAGCTCCGTACGCCCTTCACCAATCTGCTTTTGAGTATAAATCAAGTCACGATAGGCGTTCATTACTTTCTCCGCCATCTTCCGGATAGGCACTTCTCCATTCTTGTTCTTTGTAAACCAAAGCATCACGTCCCTGTATTCCTGCTCGAATTCCTTTATCTGGCTACGATAGAAGTCCAAATCGACAGAGATATCCTCATCACTCATCGAACGGATAATGGTATCTTTTATAAAGTCAGCATCCAGTTTGGAATTTAAAAAGACGTTCTGTATCGTACGGGGAATATTCTGATATTTTGCACTTTCCACAATGGCAAACTTGCGGTAAGGTATCATTTCATGCTTGCGGTTATTACCGAAAATAATGTCCCGATACATTTCATAGCTAGTCACTTGTGCAGTAATCTGAATCTTCGAACCGATATGTTCGCGGATGCGTCCCCACTCGGAATGTACCACATTGTGTTCGTCAATGAACCAGTCCTGTTGGAATGGCGCATCAATAAAACGGAAAAACACCCGTCCCTGGGATTTGGCAGCTACCACACAATATGCCCCATTCTCCCGCATCACCTCATAGATAATGTAAGAATTGGCGTATGGAAAGTAAAAAGCATCGAAGCTTTTCTTCTCCTTCGGAATGCCTAGTCTTAGTTTGTCAGCATTATAAAAGAATAGGATGGCACGGAGCAGCGTACTCTTACCGACACCTTGCGTACCTATAAAATGTACGTTCCCATCCAACTTCACTTCCGCATACGGAATATGGGCACTGTTCAGAAAAATAATCTTATTCAGGTATCTCATCTTGCACCTCCTCTGAAATTGTGATACAATCAACCAAGTCCTCCATATAATGGAAAGCCGACAATACTTTATATGTCCCGTCAAGTTCGTTTTCTTTCTCTATCAGTCCTATACTCTCCAGTTCTTTCAGCAGTTTGCCGACTACTTCATCATATTTCTTCTTATCCGAGAACAGTTTGGTTGCCTTTTCTTTCAGTTCGATATCGCATCCTATCTGAATCTCAATATCAGCAGCACGAAACAGAAAGCCCGGGCCGAATGCCGAATGATAGGTTTTCAGGAAACTCAAGTAATCAATCCACTTCTGAATTGCTTCCAGTTTACGTTCCAAATCGACTTTCGATTCCTTGCGGGTAAAGTAGTAATAACCGTCACCGCCTTCCAGATAAAAACCGATGCCTTTGTAGTAATCATAATAATCGGGCAAATCTTCCTCAATGGCATCATACAAGCGTTTCACTTGGGTAGAGACACTATTGGAAGAAATGAATCCCCCTTTGCTAAGTATATTAAATATCTCTTCAGTATATTTCATAGTCATCTGTTTTTAGCATTCAGCATACATCATTTGGCATATATTAAAGGGTATTCCACTTCATCGGAGATTTCATAAGTATCCGTAAAGCGAAGTTCGTCGGCATACTGTGACGCCAATTGGCAGAAAAAGATTAATTTCTCTCCACGTGTCACCTCTTTCCGGTAGCGATAGTTCATCACAAAAGAGAACAGGTGGGTGCTGGACGCCATAAATGAATTATGCACTTCCTGCAAGTTTACGGTATCTATCATTTGCGACTGCCCATCCAGGTATCCTTCCGGAATGGCATCTGCCAGTTGTTTCATTCCTTTCGGAGAATTTTTCTGCCGCGCGACAAGTTTCTTCAAAATCTGAAAAGCCTCATCGGAAGTCCGTAGATTATCAATGGAAAGCTTGATGCGATAACCGACCTGCGGCTCCATCCAGACAGGATTTTTTTGTGCGGCAACAGAACGGATACTGGTATGTTCTTCCAACAGAAACTGATCTTTCAAATACTTCAGTTTCTTTACTTTCTCGAAAATACGATTCTGATAGTCAATGAGATTCAGGTAATGGATAATTTGCTTCTGGATTTCAATCAGATTGTGATATGAATCGTTCAGCTGAAGTTTCACGTCACTAACTACATTCCGCATTTGTACGTCCATCGCCACCCGGAAGAAAACAGGCTGTCCGTAGTCTATCAATTCCTCACTTTTACGGATCAGCAGAGCAATATTATTCCGTTTCTCATCAAGCCGGACGAGTTTGGTTTTCTTTATCTTATAATTCGGTTCGTTCTTATAAGTATTATCCATGTTCCTTTTCAAGTCCATCACATTGCGGACTGTAGTCAGAGCGATGTTTTTCAGGCAGCGTTTCACTTCACGCTGGTAGTTGTATTTACGTTGTTCGTTATTCTCTTTCAAGTAATAGTCAATGTTTTCATTCAGTCGTGTCAGGTAATCCTGCACGAAAGATACATTGATTTCTTCATTTACTTCGAGTACATCTTCAAAGAATTTCAGATAAATATCCTCCATTTCAAGGAAGTCGCCAGTGTCCCGGATAACTCCATAGTCTATCAGATAGCGGATACGCTCTTCTTTGTACTCTGTCATTTCAAGCGCATAATCGTAGCGGAACGAAAGAGATTTCCGTTTAGCAAACATTTCTTTCAAGAGTTCTTTCTCTCGGTCGAGACTCTTGACCAGTTCTTCTATGGAACGAAAAGTACTCATCTAATTCACTGTTCTTCCAAATTCATAATATGTCTCATTGCAGGATATTCTTCCACAATCGTCCTTTTCTTAATTATTTCTTCCACAACACTTTTTATACTTCTTCCCGCTTCCACAGGGACAAGGATCGTTCCTTCCGACCGTGTGTCCGGAAGGCATGCCACGAAACAGATTGTCTATCCTTGCCTGCATTTCCGGAGTAATGTCCATACCGGCAGCTTCCATATTGGGACCTGCAACAATGCGGGGAGGATTCTTTTTTAATTTGTCTTTTTCAAATAAAACGAATGCTTCATCCGAAGAATAACCTTTCAAGAACCAACGGGGACAATGATTCACATAATCCATAAATAGTTCAATGGCCTCTTGCAGTTCCTGCATGGAAGAAAGTTTGTGGCTAATCATTGAAGTAATAATAGACATTGAATTTTCTTCCGTTTGAGCAGTAAACCACAAATATGCCAAACTGCTATTCGCTTTTTCCTCCGTATATCCCAGTTTCTTCATCATATACTCCTTCAATTCATCCCAACACGGATTAGGAATGATACTCAATGGCATCATGCCCGCTGAAAAGGCTTCCTCTTTAGAAAACTTCTTCCTGTCCGGTATATCACGGCGCAGATACAATTGCTCCTCCAAAGATTCAAAATCATCCAAAAAAGGAGACTCTATGTAAAGGTTTGTATTATAACCATCTTCCACTTCAAAGGTTAGTCGCTGTATCAATGCCGAATTAGCCAAACTGTCAGCTATTTCTTCTTTTGTCACTGAATGCTGCAAATAGCCTACCAGTATATACAATAAGTCCGAATAAGAGAGAAAACCATATAAATTTACGATTCCACAGGCATACTGTTCTATCATAAAACGAACAGATTGCTTTTGGGAAGTCAACAGTTCATTCAGATAAGGAGCTACTGCCTCACGCAATTCATCGCAGATCATATAACGGACTTTACTCTCATCCATGTGACTACAGTCCGTTGCTATGAAAGAAAGAGTTTCCAAAGTAGTCACCAAAAAAGAATTTGTACATTCTACGTAACTACCAGATCCCGCTTTCACTAACTTATCAAGTAATGCCAGTTCATAATGCGTCAACCGGGAAAGCCACATTTCAGGACAGGTCAAAACAGCTTCTGCAAAATAAGTTACATACTCATCCTTGTGCAACTTGGTAGGAACAGGTAAAAGCAAAATTTTCGCCATCCTCTTTAATTCCTCTTTTGTATTCATCTTCAAGCCATCCACCAATTTCAATGACGGCTGAAACAATTCCGACTGACATTTTAACATAATATCTATTCACTTATTGATTAATTCACAAAAGTAGGAATTTCTTATCCGACATCACTATTTTGGGATGAGAATTTGCAAAGGCAATTACTATTTATACCTTTGTGACTTCAATAGAGAATGTGACTTCAATAGAGAATTAGTAACCCGTTAAAAGAGGAAATTGATTATGCGTTCATTCATAGTGCTTCTTTGTTTAGTACCCACCCTCCTGCTTGCCCAACAAAGCAAACTTGAAACACAGTTGAAACAGGCAATCAAAGATAAGAAAGCTGAAATAGGGATTGCCGTTATTATTAACGGAAAAGATACAGTAACTGTCAATAATGACATTCACTACCCGTTGATGAGCGTATTCAAGTTTCATCAGGCGTTGGCATTAACCGATTATATGGGAAAGAAAAAACAATCACTAGACACCCGGTTGCCAATCAAAAAATCAGATTTAAAGCCGGATACTTACAGTCCGCTGCGAGATAAATATCCGCAAGGAGGAATTGAAATGAGTATTGCCGACCTGTTAAAATACACACTTCAGCAGAGCGATAACAATGCTTGCGATATTCTTTTTAACTATCAAGGTGGTCCGGAAGCTGTGAATAGGTATATCCATTCATTAGGAGTTCGGGAGTGCGCCATCGTTGGAACAGAAACAGCGATGCACGAAGACTTGAATCTGTGTTATCAAAACTGGACCACTCCGTTAGCTGCTGCCGAATTATTGGAGATATTCTGTAAGAAACCCTTGTTTGCAAAAGTGTACAAAGACTTTATATATCAGACAATGGTGGAATGTCAAACCGGGCAAGACCGTTTGGTTGCTCCGTTGCTTGATAAAAAAGTAACCGTAGGTCACAAAACCGGAACGGGAGATCTTAATGCGAAAGGACAGCAGATTGGTTGTAATGACATCGGTTTCGTTCTTTTACCCGATGGACGTACTTATAGCATAGCTGTCTTCGTGAAGGATTCTGAAGAAAACAGTCAGGCGAACAGTAAGACTATCGCTGATATTTCCCGCATCGTTTACGAATACGTAATACAGCATTAAGAGCGACACAAAACACGTTCGGTGCGAATCAGGATTGAAACAAAGTAAAAAGTAATAGGAATAAAAAAAACATTTATATGAAACTGCATCATATTGCCATTTGGACCTTCCGGCTGGAAGAATTAAAAGAATTTTATGTCCGCTTCTTCGGAGGAAAAAGCAATGAGAAATACATTAATCCCAAGAAAGGATTTGAGTCATACTTTGTCTCTTTCGGAGAGGGAACTGACTTGGAACTCATGAGTCGTACAGACGTACAAAACACCCCCATTGAAGAAAACAGGGTCGGACTGACACACTTTGCTTTCACCTTTCCCAGCCAGGAAGAAGTATTACGTTTCACCGAACAGATGCGTTCGGAAGGATATACCATCGCCGGTGAACCGCGTACTTCGGGAGACGGATACTTTGAAAGTGTTGTGCTCGATCCTGATGGAAATCGGATTGAATGTGTATATCAGGAAATAACAGGAGGAGGAGAAGGAAAAGGGGAAGGAAAAACAGAAACAGCAATCGGAGCTGAAACTGAAGTTGGACCGGAAGCTGAAGCTAGACCAAACACCGAAACAGAAAGTATTCATTCCGTAACGCTCGATACAGAACGCTTGCTTCTCCGCCCTTTTGAAGAAGAAGATGCAGAAGCATTTTTCGCCTGTTGCCAAAACCCAAATTTGGGGAACAATGCCGGATGGCCGCCCCACCGAACATTGGAAGAGTCCCGCCGTATACTCCATTCCACATTTATTAATCAGGAAGGTATATGGGCAATGATACTAAAAGAAACGCAACAACTGATCGGTTCCGTAGGAATCATCCCCGATCCCAAACGAGAAAACCCACAAGTGAGAATGTTGGGTTACTGGCTCGACGAGAACTATTGGGGCAAAGGATATATGACTGAATCAGTGCAAGGCGTTCTCAAATACGGTTTTGAAAAATTGAAACTAAGCCTCATCACTGCCACTTGTTATCCACATAATAAACGTTCACAGAAAGTACTGAAAAAGAACGGTTTCATCTATGAAGGAACCCTCCATCAGGCAGAACTGACTTACAACGGAAATATCTACGACCACCAGTGTTATTATCTCCCCGGCATCTCCCAACCTACTCCGGAAGATTATGAAGAAATCCTCCATGTATGGGAAACGTCCGTCCGTCACACGCATGATTTCCTGACGGAAGAAGATATCCAGTTTTACAAACCACTGATGCAGGAACATTATCTACCAGTCGTTGAACTTTTTGTTATCCGCAATGCCAACGGAAAGATTGCCGCTTTCATGGGACTAAGCAACGAACTGATCGAAATGTTGTTTGTACACCCTGACGAGCAGGGAAAAGGATACGGCAAACGATTAATAGAATACGCAAGAGACAAAAAACAGATGGATAAAGTAGATGTCAACGAACAGAATGAAAAGGCACTCCAATTCTATCTCCATCTGGGATTCCAGATCATTGGCAGAGATGAAACGGACAGCATGGGTAAACCTTTCCCCATTCTTCATTTACAACTGCCGGAAGCCAATCCCGGTAACAGAAATTAATATCAAACAAACATCAGTTGAGTAAGTGCCCCCAAGCAATTGTTGAGCTAATTTAATGATAAAAGAAAAGAAACATGAACCTACGTGCCAGATTATCCGAACGTGTACACATTGAAGATATCAAAGAAGTACTCCATTTCATACAGGACGACAAGCGTCTTAGAGAAGAAGTCTACCAGTTGATATTCGACGAAGACCACATTGTTTCCTATCAGGCATTGTGGGTATGTACCCATTTCTCCAAAGCAGATGTAGAATGGTTGAGCCAACGACAGGACGAGTTGATTGACGCCGCCATGACCTGCCCACATTCGGGAAAGCGGAGAATGATTCTGAACCTGATATGCCAGCAACCTGCCGCCGACCCGCCACGAGTGGATTTCCTCGATTTCTGCATGGAACACATGATATCCCGTGAAGAACCAGCCGGTGTGCAATCTCTCTGCATGAAACTGGCTTATCAACTGACGCGCTCCATCCCGGAACTGCAACAGGAATTACGTACCATGCTGGAAATCATGGAACCGGACTTACTGGTTCCTGCCATCCGCTCTGTACGAAGAAACACCCTAAAGGCTATGAAAGCAAAGAAAAATTGATTGTTTTTATCACTTTCATTTCAATAAGTACAAATACGTATTTAGCTGTCAAATAAGAATATACCTATCAATCAGAGTATATTCAGATGGAATATTTGAGATATACCCGTCACTGAAATCTGAATACCGATACAGAAAGTAAAAAAGGCTACGAGCTTATTAATGATTTGATTTCCCACAGGTCCCAATTTCTGAATGAACCTCTGTCCTTGCGAAAGAAACACATAGAAGATAGCCGCCATACAGATAATGACAAGCGCAATGACCAAATAATTAATTCCGGTTTGCAATAGTTTGCCTTTGACACTGGCGGACGCCATCAAAGTAAAGATGACCGATATGCTACCCGGTCCGATACTGATAGGAAACGTGATGGGATAAAAAATCTTCTGTTCGATATTCTTCCATCTGAAACCATCTACATTCTGACTGGCTTCTCCTTTATCAGTAGAACCCGAATCGCCCAACAACTCCATTGCCGTCTTACAGATCAGTATTCCACCTCCCAACTGAATAACGGGAATAGCCAAACCGAAAATCAATAGAAACAGATGCCCTATCACCAACGTCCCTACACCAATCATTATAAAATTGAACGTCAGTTTCTGAATAGCCGCTTTCCGCTGTTGAGGATCGAGATCTGTAAAAAATCCATTGACAACAAAACCGTTTCCCAGAGGATTTATCACCGGAAAAAGCGCCATAAACGATGACGAAAATATAATGAGAAGATTACTTAATGACATAATACCTGTTTTTTTGATACTTTATTAATATCTGATACTTATCTAAAACATAAATGGAACGTTATTGTTTTGAGAATATGTTTTTGCGGAATGAATTCGCATCCGTTGGATTCCCTGTAAAAGCAGCTTATAATAAACCTTTAACTAGAAATTAAAATTATGTGTACAAGAGTCGTTTATTCGGGAAAGAATGGAATGGTGGCAACCGGCCGGTCTATGGATTGGAAAACAGAAATGCACAGTAATCTTTGGGTATTTCCCAAAGGTATGGAAAGAAATGGAGAAACGGGAAGCAACTCTTTGAAATGGACTTCCAAGTATGGCAGTGTGGTAACTTCGGCTTTCGAGATTGCCAGCACAGACGGGATGAATGAGAAAGGTTTGGTAGCCAATCTATTATGGTTGCCCGAAGCAGAATATCCGATCAGGGATCAAAGCAAACCGGGACTTGCCATTACTGCATGGGTGCAATATATGCTGGATAACTTCGCCACCGTAGACGAGGCCGTGGCCGCCATTGATGAAAATACTTTTCAAGTAGTATCGGATATGATGCCGGATGGCTCCCGCCTGGCAACCCTACACTTATCCATTTCTGATGCAACAGGTGATTGTGCGATATTCGAATATATCGGTGGAAAGCTGACTGTCTACCACAGCAAGGAATACAAAGTGATGACCAACTCCCCAACCTACAACAAGCAACTGGCACTGAACGAGTACTGGAAATCAATAGGCGGATTGAGTTTCCTGCCCGGAACCAACCGTCCATCCGACCGTTTTGCAAGAGCCAGTTTTTATATCAATGCCCTGCCCCAAACAGATGATGTGAGAATAGCCATAGCAAGCGTATTCAGCGTTATCCGAAACACTTCTGTTCCTTATGGCATCTCTACTCCCGAATTTCCGGAGATTTCCACCACACAATGGAGAACGGTATCGGATAGTAAAGATCTGCTCTATTTCTTCGAATCGAGCCTGACTCCCAATACGTTCTGGGTAAATCTTCGGGAAATCGACTTGTCAGAAGGGGCTCCGGTACTCAAATTATCTATCGCCAATGGTGAAACTTATCACGGAAATGCAACCAAAGACTTTAAACCGGCACAGCCGTTCAGATTCATGGGAGTAAAGGGGTAAACGGGAATGTACATAAACTTATCCTTACTGATAGCCCAAATAAAAATCGTTGTAGGTATTCACGAGAAGTCAACGTCAGCCCCCTGATTGACGTGGAGAAAATTAATACAGAAAAGACTGATATATAAGAGATTGATGCTGAAAAGAAATAGTGACGGTATCCGCTTGCGATAGTGACGGTATCGTTGTCATATACCGTCACTATCCTTATCGGATACCGTCACTATCACAAGTAGATAGAATCTGTGTCTTTTTCAGCTTATTATTAATTGAAATAATAAAGGAACACAGCAATTCCTTCCAGCGCCTTCTTTGGTTGGTCTTTTATTTCGATAGCAAACTTGATTTCCGCTTTTGCCACACCACGCAGATTAGTCAGCGAGTGCAAAGTAGTCACCAGACGGATGCTCTGTCCTGACAATACAGCCTGACCGAATTTCATTTTGTCCATACCGTAATTAATCATCATTTTTAGGTTATTCACCTGGATAATCTGATTCCACAAATAAGGAAGCATGGATAATGTCAGGTAGCCGTGAGCAATCGTGCTATGATAAGGGCTGTCTACTTTAGCACGTTCCGTATCTACATGAATCCATTGATGATCCAGCGTTGCATCAGCAAAAAGATTGATACGTTCCTGCGAGAGTTCCACATAATCGGAAACACCTATCTGTTGGCCTACTAGTTTTTCGAATTCTTCGTACGAATTGATAATTACTTTTTCCATAAGTCTTATCGTTTTTATGGGGGTTATTTACTATTAAATTGGGGACAAAAATAGGAAAAATAAACTGATATGCCACCAAATTTATAAATAAAAGCAAGGAATGAAGTATTTAGGTATGTTTTACAAACCGGAAACCTGTTTCAGTGCTTCTGTCAGAATACTGTACCCCTTACCATTCAAATGTAAATCGTCGAGAGTCAACTCCGGATTCAGCCTGCCATCCTGCAATAAACGATTGAATACGTCCAGATAGACAATATCTGTTCCCTGCAATTTTTCGTGTATCTTCCGGTTAAGGATCTGGATAAATTTATTCACAGCCGTACTGTAATCATCATAATCATTACGCAGAAAAATACAGAAAAGATATGTTTTCAGTGAAGGAACGGCAAGAACCGCTTTTACATAACGCTCTACATATTCATCTATATTTTCATCGTTCAACTGATAAATATCATTGGTTCCGAATTGAACAACGACCTGGCAATCGGAAGTGTCTACCGCAAAAGACTCCACATAGGCCAGCCCTTCACCGGGAGCACCATAGTTCAGACATTCCCATTGTGGGAAATAGATATCCAGTGCCCAAAAAGCCATGTGACTGTTGCCAAGAAAGGCAAATTTTGGTTTTTCTTCTATCCTATCCATACAAATTCATTCAAACGTCCACGTTATCTCACTCAAACTCTCAAACAAATATAGAATAAAATTCGCGGATTTACGTTACTTTTGCAAAGGTAATCACATTCATTCATATATATAAACCGATGATACATTTTTTCAAGAAACCCGTTTCTCACCTTGCGTTGCCGGAGAAATTCACTTATCCTTTCCATTATACCCCTCATCCATTGTGTGTGTTGGCTGCGGAAGAAGTGAAAGCATATATTGCAAGCCGGAAAGAATGGCAAGAGGAATTAGCTTCCGGAAAGATGTTTGGAGTGTTGATTGTGCAAACGGACAACGGAATAACAAACAACGAAGAAAATCAGATTGGTTATCTTGCAGCTTTCTCCGGCAATCTGGACGGAAAGAATCTGCATCCTTATTTCGTTCCTCCTGTTTATGACCTATTACAACCGGAGGGATTCTTCAAAATCGAAGAAGAACAGATTTCTGCCATTAATATCCGTATTCGTGAATTGGAAAACAGTAGTTCTTATCTCGATTCAAAAGAGAAATGGAAGATAGAAACGGAACAGGCTAAAGCTGTTTTGAATCAAGCAAAAGCGGAGCTTAAAATGGCAAAGGAGGCGAGAAAGATTCGCCGCCAGTCATCTCCCGAGCTTTCCGGAGAAGAACAAACCTCCCTGATTCGGGAAAGCCAATACCAAAAGGCGGAATACAAACGACTGGAAAAGGAATGGAAGAAACGATTGGAAGAGCTCGAAACGGAAGTCAGGCACTTCGATATTGAAATAGAGCGATTGAAAACCGAACGAAAAGAACGTTCGGCAGCTTTACAAAGAAAATTATTCGAGCAGTTCCGGATGCTAAACGCCCAAGGAGAGGTGAAAGACTTATATACTATTTTTGAGCAAACGGTTCAGAAAGTTCCTCCTGCCGGTGCGGGTGAATGTGCTTTGCCTAAGTTATTGCAATATGCGTATCTTCATCAATTAAAGCCATTAGCTATGGCTGAATTCTGGTGGGGCGACTCTCCTAAAAACGAAATCCGGCATCACGGATATTATTATCCTTCCTGCAAAGGAAAGTGCGAACCGATTCTGCAACACATGTTGCAAGGATTGGAGGTAGACGAAAATCCACTGCTGAATCCTGTTCATGAAGAGGAAGAACTAGAAATCGTGTTTGAAGATGAATGGTTGCTGGTAGTCAATAAACCGGCAGGGATGTTGTCCGTTCCAGGAAAAGCAGAGGACAGAGATTCAGTCTATCATCGTTTGAAGAAGAAATATCCCGAGGCTACCGGCCCCATGATTGTACATCGGCTCGATATGGCTACTTCAGGATTATTACTCGTTGCCAAAACAAAAGAGGTACATCAGGATTTACAGGCACAATTTGCAAATAGAAGTATCAAGAAACGCTATATGGCTGTGCTGGATGGGACGATAATAAAAACAGAGAAGGAGACAAAGCCAATAGCAGAGAAAGCTATATTACTAGCAAAGGAAACTGTATCAACGAAAAAAACAGCAAAAGCAGAAAGAACAGGAAATACAGGAAGAATCGAACTCCCTCTTTGTCTGAATCCTCTCGACCGTCCTCGGCAAATGGTCAGTAGAGAACACGGGAAAGAGGCGATTACAGAATATCAGATCATCAGTGAGTCTGAAAGAATTACCAGTGAATCTGAAAACACTTTCAACGAATCAAACAGGATTGAATCAGAAAGGAGTATCAATGAGTCAAGAAAATACACCCGGATTGTCTTCTATCCATTGACCGGACGAACACATCAGTTACGAGTACACGCAGCTCATCCGGAAGGCTTGGGATGCCCCATACTTGGAGACGAACTCTACGGAAAGAAAGCAGACAGACTATACCTCCATGCCGAATATATAGAGTTCCGCCATCCCATATACGGAGACATTCTCTGCATACAGAAAGAGGCCGATTTCCATAAAAAATATGATTAAGCCATGAACCAAATTCTTTTTGAAATGTATATAGGGGTAATTACTAATTTTCAAAAAGAACCTGACTATGGACATCAAATTCCGCATTACAAAGTATTTAGCCGTATCTGCTTTAGCAATGCTGCTACTGGGAGCCTGCTCCAAAAACAATATCTACATCAACTATCCTGACGAAGAAAACAACGGAGGTTCATCCGGCTCCGGCAATGATGATAACAACGGTAACCCGGCCAAAGAGAATGCGCTGATTACTTTCAGTGCTTCCGTAGAAGGACGAAACATCACACGAGCCATGTCCCCCATGGGAAAAGGACTTCAAAGCTGGTTGTGTGCCTATACAGCCAACACATCGAACAATATCACAGGCGCTCCCGTTGCTCAAGGCAACTATGTCACCTCCTCCCCCGGTGTGCTGACAGGAAATCTAGGATATAAAATGTATTTGAGCAATGCTATCTATAGCTTTTATGCCGTATCATGCAATTCCACCAGCCCGGCGCCTACTTTCACCAACGGACTATCCGAACCTTTATCCAACGGAGTAGATTATCTTTGGTGGCACGCGGTTCATCAGGACATCGCCAGTTCACAGGTAAACATCCCCATAACCTACCAACACGCAGCCACGCAAGTAGTTGTAGCGATCGCCGGAGGAGAAAATATCACTTTAAACAAGATACTTTCCGCTACCATCACCCCGCCGAAACCGGGCGCAATCATGGACTTGTCAACAGGTATCATCACTTCGGAAGTCAGCTATGACAAAGCAGCCGATATGGGAATCAACGACTTCACCGTACAATATATCATGCTACCCGTAAAGAGCTCCTCTCCCATGACCTTGACACTGGAGCTGATGGTAAACGGAGAAAGCTTTTCACGTACCTACACCACTCCGCTCACTCCACCCAACAACCTCCTGTCAGCCGGAAATTCATACCTTTTCCGGGCAGTTATCAATGAAAACTCCATCTCATTCGCCAATGTCAGTGTGAAAGAATGGACAGAGGTAGACGAAAGCGGAAACCCGCTATACCCTGTACAAGATTAAAATATCCGAAATAAAATCAAAGCAAACCAGGTTACGCAAGCCACAAACCGGGTTATGCAAACTGCAA
>CDYK01013509.1_pt1 | contig 43370 bp, 30 predicted proteins | sample 554841 | NCBI WGS metagenome assembly CDYK01 (sample SAMEA3182102, study PRJEB8094) | gut metagenome | biome: human; feature: gut; material: Stool; isolation source: human stools | place: Canada | collected 2013-02-18
CGTTGGAGTATGCAGGGGAACTCTACTCGGAGGAACACGGACGGAAATTCACGACCGAAAAGGCTGGGTTTCAAGTAGTGAAAGACCCCACGGACGGGACTAAATTGGTTCTTGCCATCGACCGAAAGCCCATTGCCGAGTGGTTTAAGGAACAGTTCGAGAAGTTAAGGCAGAACATACGCCGACCAATACAACCGCAAAGGAAAAGTAGAGGAATTTAAGAACGAATAATTAGTTGTACCTCAGCAATTGAAATTAAAACAACCAAATTATTGTGGATTCTTATAGGATAAATCAGTAAAAGTAGTACCTTTGTAACTGATATAATAGACTTTATATAAAATGGCTAAGAATAAACTTGTAGTTCCTTTTTTGAAATGGGTTGGAGGAAAAAGACAACTTATTCCAGAAATTAGAAAGATGTTACCCAAAGGGGTAGCGAATCGTCCCTACTATGAGCCATTCATCGGAGGCGGAGCTTTATTTTTTGAACTCCAGCCAAAACAAGCAGTTATAAATGATTATAACGAAGAGTTGATCAATGTTTATACGGTTATAAGGGACAACCACAATGAACTTATTGAGGATTTAAAGAAACATAAAAATACGTCAGAGTATTTTTATGAAATTCGCTCTATGGATAGGCAACCTCTTTTTAAAAATCTTACCACTATCGAGCGAGCATCACGAATTATATATCTCAATAAAACTTGCTATAATGGATTATATCGGGTTAATAATGCCGGGGAATTTAATTCTCCATTTGGAAAATATAAAAATCCAAATATTGTCAATGAGCCTGTGATTAAGGCGGTAAGTAAATATTTAAATTCTGGTCGGATTCAAATATCAAATGGTGATTATGAGGTAATTTTGAGAGATATACCAACAAACTCATTTGTATATTTAGATCCTCCGTATCATCCTATTTCAGAAAGTTCTAATTTTACAGGATACGTGCAGGGTGGATGGAGTGAGAGGGATCAGCTTAGGCTAAGAGATGTTTGTAATAGATTAAATAGCAATGGCATAAAATTTCTCCTATCAAATTCTGCATCTAATTTCATAAAAGAAATTTATGCGGAATACAATATTCATGTAGTACAGGCAAGTCGTGCTATAAATTCAGATTCTTCTAAAAGAGGGCAAGTTGATGAATTTTTAATTAGCAATTATGAGTAAATCCAAAAATGACATAGCATGGGAGAAAATTTTTGAGAAGTATTGCATCTTGGACAAACTTGCCAATAATGAACGTATCTCAATTTCTTCAACAGAAATTAATCAGTTTAGAGAGGCTCGTTTAATGACAAAGTTTGACCATAGATCTCAACTTCCAAAATTGTTTATAGATCATAACTTATCAATATTACCTACATCCAGAGGTACGTATGAAATCGGAAAATTTAAAACTTTTTGTGATTTTAATAAAGATGATATAGAGATAACTCCTATTGACTTTCCAACTTTCTTGGAAAGTATAGATTATAAAGATATTACGAGTGAATCAATAGCTATAAATTGTGCTTTTGTATCTAAGATATTGCATGATTTTACAGGAGAGGAAAATCTGTTACCTACTGTCTCTGGTCGGATGAGTTCTTCAGTCTTTGATTTTACGATTAATTCAGGACAAAACATTTTAAAAATTAATGTTGATAATTCACAAATTGAAATAGACGGAGGGTATGAAGGAGATAGTTCTTTAAATTTGATTGAAGCCAAAAATTATATTTCTGATGATTTTCTGATTCGACAACTATATTATCCATATAGATTATGGAGTAATAAAATAGGGAAACGTGTTCGTCCGATATTCTTGACGTATTCAAATGGTATTTTCCATTTGAGAGAATATGAATTTGTTACACCTGAATTATATAATTCCATCCGATTAATACAACATAAAAAATATGCAGTTCAAGAAGGAGGAATTAATGTTGAGAATATACAGAATATTTTGGATAGTATTCAAGTTGTAAAAGAACCTGAGTTGCCTTTCCCTCAAGCAGATAGCTTTGAACGAGTAATTAATCTTTGCGAGCTATTAAAACAAAAAGGATTTATTTGTAAAGATGATATTACGCAAAATTATGATTTTGATCACAGACAAACTGATTATTATTCAAATGCGGCAAAGTATTTAGGATTAGTAGAGGTTGTTCGTGAGAATCAACAAATAGGGTGCATTCTAACTCGTGATGGCTCTCGTATATTTAATCTGCCCATTATTGAACGGCAATTGGAATTTGTAAAACTTATATTGGCACATACGGCATTTCAAAACACCTTGAAACTGTATTTTGATAAAGGCAATGTTCCAACAAAGGGCGAGGTCGTTGAAATAATGAAAAGTGCAAAATTGTATAATATTGATTCTGAACAAACATATAAACGAAGGGCATCTACTGTTATATCTTGGATAAATTGGATATTAGAACTAATAGAGTAATAATATAAAGAATAAGAATAAGAATTATGGCTTGTGAAAAACAACATCGTTATGATCCTCAGTACAATAATTTACCTGTCGATCAAGGTGGGGCAGGAAGACATCGTTGTGCAGGATGTGCTTATGAGAGAGGGTATGAAGATGGACTAAATCGTAAAGAAAAATTAGATTTGGACTTGGATTCATTACCAGAGAGTCAAGCTGGAACAGTTAGGCATAAAAGCCCACATGCAGCTTATGCTGCTGGTTATTTAGCTGGAGTAGAAGATTCTTATAAGTAAATACCTGTTCCTCCGTTTCAAATAACATCCCCATACGATAAATATATATTGTATGGGGATGAGTAAATTAGAAAAATTGTATATTTGCACTTTATAAAGAGTTATTTGACAGCATAGCACCGCAAATCGCTGAAATTCGCACGGTTGCTAACTCGTTACCACTACTTCTCAAATAATTTGCTAAAAGCTTATTCCTCAATTGGTTAAGTCAAACCATTGAAAATCTAAAATATTTTCCATAAATTGCACTCGTTTTGACCAATGTATAACCGTTCGATAAATAGAGAAAAAGGAATCTGTCTGTAACCACTACCACAATGAAAAAAACTTTACGACACATATTCATGACCCGTATCGGCTTATGGCAAGCCACTTATTTCATCGGTGCCATTGCTCTCATTCTCTACTTTTTCCCAAGAGAAGAAAAATCGGAATATGTTTTTCAAGAAGGGAAACCCTGGAAATACGGCTTGTTGACGGCCGCTTACGACTTTCCTATTTATAAAAGCGAAGCGCAACTGAAACACGAACAAGATAGTGTCATAAAAACGCTGCGCCCATTCTTCACCGAAGAATCCCGTGTAGGTACGGAACAAATAAACAACTTCAAACGGGAACACCCGGAGTTGTTGCAAAATGCAGAATCGGCCGATGCCTACCGTTATGTACTGCAAGCATTATCGGAAGTCTATAAAAGAGGCATCATCGCCACCGATACCTACAACAGTCTCATACACAAAGGGACTCCGGGCGTACGCATCATAAACCGAAATACAGTAAAAGAAGAATGCGAGGTTTCGGACTTGCTTTCGCTAAGGTCGGCCTATGAATATATTATGGCCCATGCCACCGCCAAACAACAAAAAATATTGAACACATGCAACCTAAATAATTACTTATCGGAAAACCTTACTTATGACAGCTTAAAATCGCAAAACGCCCAATATGAACTTTTGCAACGCATACCGTCGTCGATAGGCATGGTGCAAAAAGGGGAAAAAATCATCAACCGGGGAGATATTGTTACACCTCGCACATTTCTCATTCTCGAATCGCTCGAAACCGTAAACCAGCGCAACAATACCCGAACCCACCAGCAGGAAATGTTCATCATGCTGGGGCAGGCCATTGTTATCATCTGCCTGTTTATTTTTCTTTATCGCTACCTGGCTATTTTCTACCCCCGCACATTCAACGCCCCCAAGAAACTCGCATTCATCATGATTATGATTACGGGTACGACCGTAATCTGCTACTTCCTGTGCGGCATGTTCACGACGTCGGGAATGTATTTGGTACCGTTTGCCATACTGCCCATTACGATCGTCGTATTCCTGAAAAAATCGATTGCACTGATTTCAAGTCTCATATCGATACTTCTATGCGCCTTTGCCGTCCCTTATCCGCTGGAATTCATATTCCTGCAAATGGCCGTAACGGTTACGGCCATAAACAACATGAAGGAGTTGGTAAGGCGTTCTCAACTATTACGATGCGTTATACTCATATATGTTACCTATTGCTTCACGTACACGGGATACACGCTTATTTTCGAAGAGTGGAACAAACTCGACCCGCAGCTTTTCTTCTACTTGGGCATCAACTGTGTACTGCTATTTTTCACCTATCTGCTCATATATCTGCTCGAAAAAGTTTTCGGATTTGTATCGACGGTAACGCTGGTGGAATTATCGGACATCAACCTGCCTATTTTCAGACAGCTATCGGAAACATGCCCGGGTACATTCCAACATTCGATGCAGGTATCGAATCTCGCAACCGAAGCGGCAGACAGCATTGGAGCCCAAGCACAATTGGTACGCACCGGAGCTTTGTACCACGACATCGGTAAAATGGCAAATCCTACGTTCTTTACAGAGAACCAAAACGGGGTGAATCCCCACACAAACCTTCCTTACGAAGAGAGTGCGCAAATCGTCATCAGCCACGTAAAAGACGGGGTAAAGATCGCTGAAAAACTGAATCTTCCCCAAACCATCATCGATTTTATAAAAACACATCACGGAACAAGTAAAGCCAAGTATTTTTACAATTCGTATGTAAACGAGCACCCCGATGAGGAGGTCAACGAAGAACTATTTACCTATCCCGGCCCGAACCCGTTTACCAAAGAACAGGCATTGCTCATGATGGCCGATGCAGTAGAAGCGGCGTCGCGAAGCCTGAAAGAATATACCGAAGAAAATATCTCGAAACTGGTCAACACGATTATCGATAGCCAAATCGCCGACGGGTTACTGAACAACAGTCCTATCAGCTTCCGCGATATTCGCGATGTAAAAGAGGCTTTCATCGAAAAACTCAAAACCATGTACCATACCCGTATCAGTTATCCCGAATTACAAAAGAAATAATTCTCCATATTTATCCAGAAATTTCCGGACAGAAATCTTCACGTTATGAGAAACAGCCTTTACTGCACAGGCATTGCCCTCACCTTATTCTCGGTAGTAGCCTGTACCCCGTCTTCCCATGACTACTCCTTTCCCTCACAAAAAGGGGTAGAACCGGACACATGGATAGCTTCCACACCCATTGTCATCTGCGATGACACCCTGCATCTGACCGTGCGTAACGGTGAATACCGTATCAATAGCGGAGTATGGGAAAGCACACCCCGCACCCTGCACCGTAACGACACACTCACCCTCCGCGTGAAATCGAACGACTATCCCGGCGATGCCGCCATGTGTTGCGCCTATATGAAAAACAGACAATACACATTTCTCGTACAAACCCGGAATTTCGACATTCCCACACATCGGGGAGAAGCCAGAAACATACACTTGGGTATCAGCGGCCCCGACCAAACGACGCTGGGCGGCCCGAGTCCTCTATGGCTCAAATACAATAAAAACAATCCGAAACTCAGCGGAAGCGCTGTAAAAAAAGGCTTGATTCCTCCCATTACGCCCCTCATCGATGCACAAATACGAGATGCCGTCATCTGCGTGGGTGGCGACGGGCTTTATTATCTCACGGGATCGACCGGCAACGACATTTGGCACGCCAACGACGGAGTAGAGCTATGGCGGTCGGCCGACTTGAAAAAATGGGAATATATGGGCTTGGTTTGGAGTTTCGAGCAAGATGCCACATGGCAGCAGTGGAGATTCCATAAGAAAGCCGTCAGAGCTTTATGGGCTCCCGAAATCCACTATATAAAAGGCAACTACTATATCACCCTCAGTATGCCCCCGGGCGATAGAGGCCTATTGAAAAGTACGACAGGGCTTCCCGAAGGACCTTACGTAAATGCTTTGGCCGACGACGGCTATTGGAAAGAGGATATAGACGCTTCACTTTTTGAAGATGAAGATGGCAGCGTATATCTTGTCTACGGGGGAGGCTACATCGCCCGTATGAAAGAGGATATGAGCGGGCTGGCCGAAGAACCTGTGAAACCCGTATTGATCGACCCCGACACGATTCCATCGCACCACGCCTCCACATGCCTTACCCGGCGGGATTGTAAAGACATCGGCCGCGAAGGAGCTTTTCTCTTCAAACGTAACGGTATCTATTATCTGACGGCAGCCGACTCTTATGAGGGACGTTACAGCAGTATGGTAGCCATGTCGGAATCGATATACGGACCTTACCGCATGCGCCATGAAGCCGTTCCCTGCGGAGGCGGAACCTGTTATTTCAAAGACCGTACCGGCAAATGGTGGTGTACGTTTTTCGGAAATGACAACCAAGCCCCTTTCCGAGAAATGCCGGCTATCGTCCCCGTCGACTTCGCCCCCGACGGTACGATACATGTCATAAAATAAATATCGTCTACAACAAAGAGGGGCGGCCGATAATCGACCGCCCCTCTTATTTATCCCTTCTGCTAAAATTCCACTTTATTCTTTAATGACCTTCTCGACGATCACCGTACCATCGGACTGTAATTTGCGCAGGATATTCAATCCTTTCACCGGAGCAGACAATTGCCGTCCATCTACTGTATAATAGGTAACCGTCAATGTTACGCTCGTCTCGGCATCGCCGGTATCGATACCGGAAATTTCACCTTTCGGTTTACCGTCAAACTTTATATGATTTACATTGGCCGTCGTCCCGTTGCCCCCGACCGAATGGAAAGTTATCACCAGTGTATATTTACCCTTAGGCATCTCTCCGGTACGCAACGTATATGACCTCGAATCGGCACTCCAATCTCCATTATTCTCTATCTCGATGTCCCGATTATATATTTCAACCCCCAAACTATCGGAAAGGGCAAAATTCAGACTCACATCGGCTTGTTTGGTTCCTGCTGTGAATGAAATGTCGTAATACTCGGCATCGATCAAATTCTGCAATTTATACGTCGCATAATCATTGTTATACATATAGTCGATATGATGATCGCTTCCGAAACTTGCTTGGGATTTGGAACTTTCCAATGTTCCATTTTCCATCGTAAACGGATTCTGTTCATTGGTCGGAATATTATTCAGCAATTCCACTTCTTCAAAATCGGCCGTAATCGATGTATTGTCGTCTATAAAAAATGTATAGGTCGGCGTTGTAGAAAGGGCTTTCCCTTTTGCATCTAACCACGCTCTGAATTTATACCCCTTATTAGCTTCGGCCGTCAATGTTACTTTTGTACCGGGAGAAAAATAACCATAGGCAGGATCCACAGTAACGATTCCCGCCTCGGCTGCCGGCAGGACAGATGTTTCGAGTTTACATAGGTCTTCTTCCCCCAACGGAGTGAATACGATGTTACGGACACTCGACTTACCTGAAAATGCGACCGTAAAGGTTTTTAATCCGTTACTCAACTGGTAAGAAGAAACATCATACAGAGCGAATTCTCCCCCAGCTTCGATATTTACAATCTTATCCAACTCCACCTTATCGGTCGCTTTATCGGTGATCACGAAGTGCAATGAATGGTCGGCCTCTTGCGATGCAGCATCGAAAGAAACTTTATAAGCCGTACCGGGAGATGTGTTGTGCAGTGAAAATGTAGCGGTAGCTGTATCGGCAACAGCATCGATCTGAGGAATATCCACATTATCGCTGCTGACAGCACTATTATGCAATTCCGCTTTCGACAATTCCAACGGAGAATCAGAAGGCAACTCGATGTTATCGGGATTTCCTTCCTCATAAACCCGACCGTGAATAAATACATCACTCAAACAAATGGTCTTCCCGCTAACAGCACTGTTATTGGACCACGGATAAATACGTACCAACAAACGACGTCCTTCTTCGAGCGTTATTACAGGACGTGCTTGCACGGCCTGCATGTTATTTGCCGGTAAAGATGTCGGAGAAAAAATCGTCTTACGAGTTTGAAAATTATCGGTAGAATAGTAAATATGGCACAACATACTATTACCTCCGCAACCGCAAATAAACATACCGATACTATCGATTTTGAGCGTACTGCCTACATTGGCTTGAATACCGAATTCGATATAACGTTCGGGATTATCATCGATCTCATCGGCCGGCCAGTTATCTCCGATGATGAGATTGCGCTGCGTTTTGCGGGAAGCGTCGAAACCTGTCCAATCGGGCCATACAGTCGCTGCATTGGGATTGGCATAACGTTGTACATACATTCCTTTCCATGTCTCGGGAACAACCGTTGCCGGCCCTTCGAGCCGGCACACATCGTCAGACTCCAAACGCCAATAAGCACTCACCTCTGTCCCGCCTTCCAATAATATAGAGGTGGCCGTAACAGGTATATCCACGGTCTTGTCTCCCTGCGAAATCGTAATTGATCCCGTAAATTCCCCGACTTCGGTCAATGTCAACTGGGCATAGAACGTTTGTACGAGCGTAGATGCCTGATAATCGACACTCAAAGACGACCGCCAATTACTCTTATCGGTAGAAAGAGAAATACCACGAGAGGCCGAAATGTTCACTGTTCCATTCTCGGGAGAAAGTCCGAACCCACTCAAAGTAAACTCTTTTTGCATTGTCTGGCCTTTGTATGCCTCTCCGAAACTTCCATCGGACGGAGAAACCGTAATATCCGTAGGCAGTATGATTTTATCGGCCAAAATATTTTGCTTTTTCATCAACTCGGCACATTTACGCGCCACAAGCACGGCACCGACAGTACCCAAATGCGTACCGCCCTGACCGTCCAGTATAATAGAGCCCGTTTTCTCAGCTCCATAGCTCTCATACAACTCGGCAGTAGCCGTAGTCAGGTCGATAAACGGTACATTCATCTCTTCGGCCAACAGCCTCATTTGATAAGGATAATCCATCGAATGGTCGTCTTGCGGAACGCTATTTTCGGTAGTCGGCCCGTTTTCCGTCAATTTGCTGAAGCTGTCGCCCAAATCATGCCGTCCGCTCCGACGGATCTTATTATCTGTCCATTGAGCCCGGCAGATCGGAGATACAAGCAACGGATGCCCTCCCAGTGCCGTAACTTCATCAATGATTTTTCTCAAACATTCTTTATATGTAGTAGACGGATTGGTCCCGCGCTGGTCTACCGCATCGGCCTTTTCTTTATCGCCGATGCTCAGGTAGTAATCATAGAGTTCTACACCGTCCATGCCTCCATTCTTTTCGTCATTATGAGCAAACTGAATAATAACATAATCGCCGGCTTTCATGTTTTTCTTTACGGTCTGCCACAACTCATTATACCCACCGCGCGCATCACGTCCGCCTTTGGCATAATTCACCACTGTTATTTCATCAAAAAACTGTTGTAAATACATTGCCCACCCGCGTGTAACGGTGGTTTCGGGGTCATAGGGAGCCATTGTCGAATCGCCTATGGTATGTACCTTTTGCGCTTGCGCACCAATAAAAATAGACATCAATGCAGCAGCGATAACAGAAAAAACTTTTCGTTTCATACTTTTTGTTTTAGAATTTGTTTTGCAAGATAGGGAATAACATACGTAAATCGGTGGATTATTGTATCAATTTAGTAAAATATTCGGTCTTACTTTAAAGAGAAAATTATCCTCCTCTATCGAACGAAAAATCATATTGGATAGAGGATTTACTTGACGCAGTGCCGTCTTTTACAAAACCAAAGACAAATCACTGTTACACGCGAAGCGGACGAATATCATAAATAAAGCGTCCAGTTATAACTGGACGCTTTATTTATAACTTTATTTATGTCATGAACCCTCGCTTATCTCTTTACTTTCAGAGCCGAAAGAATGCGGGAAAAGACCTCGGTATTATCTATAACCCCGCAAAAATCCTGCGCATGAGGGCCATAGGCATAGACCGGGACCAATACGGGAGAATGCCCTCCGGTTGCAAAATGACCGGAAACCACACCTTCGGAAATATTTCCTTCGCCTAAAGCCAGACCACCCGTCTCATGATCGGCCAAAACAATGACGAGCGTCTCCCCATTTTCATCGGCAAACTGCAACGCCTCGGCAACAGCTTTGTCAAAATCGAGCGTCTCCCTCACGACTCCTTCGATATTCCCGGCGTGAGCCCCATGATCGATTTCCGCCCCCTCGACCAACAAGAAAAATCCCTTCTTCGATTTTTCGGCAAGAAAAGAGAGGGCAAAATCGGTAACACTTCTCAAATATGCCGTATCGCGCCCGTTCTGTACCCACTCGGCATCACGATCGCACGCAATAAGCACAATCTTATCTGCGGAAACACGGGGCAACTCCCTGAAATCATGGATAACACCGAATCCGCGATGCCTCAAAGAGTCGAAATATTCTACTCCGATATTCTCAAAAAGCGAGACACTGCTACCTGCAACAAAAAGAGCTTTCGTGCGAATCAAGTCGGAGAGTATCTCCCGGGTCATGCTTCGCCGGGGCTGATGCGTATAGAAAGCAGCCGGCGTAGCTCCCGAAATCTTATCGGTCGTAACGATACCCGTGGCATACCCTTTTGAAGAAAGTATTTCGGTCATATTAGACAAAACATTTCCCTCACTATCGACACCCAAGCTCCCATTATTTGTTTTATGCCCCGTCGCATAGGCGGTTCCCGAGGCGGCAGAATCGGTTATATAACGGTTCTGCGACTGCGTCTTGACCAACCCGATATGGCGCATACGAGCAATCGTAAGGTCTCCCCCGTTTGCATGCAATGCAGTCGTCATGTGCGCCAGTCCCATACCGTCGCCCACCATAAGGATAACGTTCTTCACTTTTCCACCGGAGCCGTCGGTCCGGTACGTAGGAGTGTAAACCGCCTGTCTCTCGGGAGAGGTATAGCTATTGAATTGCGCAAAAGCCGTCGTAAACGGGAATACCGCCACAAAGAAAAATAATGTCCGGAAAATCGTTGTTTTCATATCTGTCAAAATAAATATTTCAATCCCTCATAAGCCAATATCGTCTCGGGAAACACCTCGCAAGCCTCAGCCAACAAATCCTTCTCATCGTTGTAACGAGCCGAAAAGTGGCCTATCATCAACTTCTTCACTCCGGCCCGCAAAGCGATGGTAGCCGCTTGACGTGCCGTAGAATGGGTGGTCTGTTTGGCCAATGCAACCGACTCATGAGCGAATGTCGCCTCATGATAAAGCAAATCGACGCCTTCGACCCACGGTATCAACTTCTCGCTATAAGCCGTATCGGAACAATAGGCATAACGTTTCGGCGGAGCAGCAGGACGTGTAAGACGGTCATTGGGAACGACCGTCCCGTCGGGCAAAACGAAATCTGCTCCGGCTTTTATTTCAGCCCGGCGGAAATTGGGTATTTTATAAAATTCTGCCACATCACCCAATAAATGACGGGAAGATTCCTTCTCTTCAAATAGAAAACCGGCAGTAGGAATGCGGTGCTTCAACGGCAAAGTTTTCACCGTAAGCGTCTTATCCTCATAAATTATTTCCGGAGAAAACGGAGAAAACGGTTCAATACGCACTTGAAAAGGAAGGTCATGACAGAATGCCTCGAACAGAGGCGGGAATACCCGCAACGCATCGGGAACCGCATGCACAACGATTTCTCCACCCCGATCGAAAAGCCCCAACGTGGATATAAGCCCGACAAGCCCCAGACAATGGTCGCCATGCAGATGCGAAATAAAAATATGTTGTAAACGGCCCAACTTCAACCCCTGCCGACGATAATACTGCTGAGTACCTTCCCCGCAATCGATAAGAAATACCCTGTCGTGATGACAAAGCGCTTGCGCACTGGGATTATGACGATTGGTAGGAAATGCCGAACCACAACCTAACACCGACAATTCAAAACTATTCATGCGAAGATTTTTCACTTTCGTTCTGAATACAAAAATAGTCATTCGACAACGGTATCGCAAATTTTAAAGATTTCGTTTCGATGACATTTTCAAAACCCTCACAAAACGAACTTCTCCTCTGCAAATCCACCTTCCGTTCTACAAAAAAAGAGGCGTCGACCCCATAAGGTCGGCGCCTGCCATGATAAGTTGTTGCAACAATTATTTATTGTCTTTGGAGAGTTTCTCTTTCAGAGCGGCCAACTCTTCGATGTCTCCGAGAGTCGTTTTCTCTACGGGAGAAGAAATGGCAGCAGACTCTTCGGCCTTAGCGGCTTTTTTAGCAGCTTTTTTGGCAGAAGCCTCTTTTTGAGCCTCGGCTTTTGCCACATCTTCGAAGATACGGCTATGAGAAAGAATGATGCGTTTGGCATCTTTGTTGAACTCGATTACCTTGAAGTCGAGTTTCTCATCAACCTGAGCCTGAGTTCCGTCTTCCTTAACGAGATGTTTGGGAGTTGCGAAACCTTCTACTCCGTAAGGCAATGCGATAACCGCGCCTTTTTCGAGCATTTCGATAATCGTTCCCTCATGGATAGAACCTACTGTAAACACGGTCTCGAATACGTCCCAGGGATTTTCTTCGAGTTGTTTGTGTCCGAGGCTGAGACGACGATTTTCTTTGTCGATTTCGAGAACTTGAACTTCGATATCGGCACCGATTTGAGTAAACTCAGAGGGGTGTTTGATTTTCTTTGTCCAAGAAAGGTCGGAGATGTGGATAAGACCTTCTACGCCTTCTTCGATTTCTACGAATACGCCGAAGTTGGTGAAGTTACGAACTTTGGCCTGATGACGCGAACCGACGGCATATTTGGTTTCGATATTTTCCCAGGGATCGGGTTTGAGTTGTTTGATACCCAACGACATCTTGCGCTCTTCACGATCGAGTGTAAGGATTACGGCTTCTACCTCATCGCCCACTTTCATGAAGTCTTGTGCGCTACGCAAGTGTTGCGACCACGACATTTCCGATACGTGGATAAGACCTTCTACGCCCGGAGCAATTTCGATGAATGCACCGTAATCGGCCATGACGGCAACTTTTCCTTTGACTTTGTCGCCCACTTTGAGATTGGGATCGAGAGCATCCCAGGGATGCGGAGTAAGTTGTTTCAGACCGAGAGCGATACGTTTCTTCTCGTCGTCGAAGTCGAGAATAACGACATTGAGCTTCTGGTCGAGCGAAACGACTTCTTCGGGGTGGCTTACGCGGCCCCAAGACAAGTCGGTGATGTGGATAAGACCATCGACACCGCCGAGGTCGATGAACACGCCGTAAGAGGTGATATTCTTGACCGTACCTTCGAGTACCTGACCTTTTTCGAGTTTAGCGATGATTTCTTTTTTCTGTTGTTCGAGCTCGGCCTCGATGAGAGCTTTGTGCGAAACAACGACATTCTTGAATTCCTGATTGATTTTAACGACTTTGAATTCCATCGTTTTGCCTACGAATACATCGTAGTCGCGAATGGGTTTAACGTCGATTTGCGAACCGGGCAAGAAGGCTTCAATGCCGAATACATCGACAATCATACCGCCTTTGGTACGGCACTTGATGTAACCCTTGATGACTTCGTCGTTTTCGAGAGCAGCATTTACGCGATCCCATGAACGGGTTGCGCGGGCTTTCTTGTGAGAAAGTACCAACTGGCCTTTTTTATCTTCTTGGTTTTCGATATAAACTTCGACCGTATCGCCCACTTTGAGTTCGGGGTTGTAACGGAATTCGTTCATCGAAATAACGCCATCGGATTTGTAACCGATGTTGACAACAACTTCACGTTTGTTGATAGAAATAACCGTTCCTTCGATTACCTCTTTGTCTTTTACGGTGTTGAGCGACTGGTCATAAGTAGCGACCAATTCCTCGCGGCTTTTTTCGCCGACTACTTCGCCTTTTTCATAGGCTTCCCAGTCGAAGTTTTCAACGGGGGAAATTTGTTTTTCTTCCATGTTTTTTAAATGATTGATTTTCTTACTACTAAATTAGACATTATATGGTCTCTAAAAATCGGGGCAAAGATAGTTCTTTTTTTTAACCCGACAAATTCATTCAAAAGATTTTCACCTCTTTACGATAAAACACAAATAAGCCCGACAAGAGATCTTCCCAAATACTTTCACTTCCTTCCTTTCAGAATGACATTGCACCGTAAGGGCTGTATCACTGAATAGGAGATGCTTCGCTACGCTCAGCATGACAAGCAAATGTCATTCCATGCGAGGACGGTAGACCGACGAGAAATCCCGGGAAACAAAAACTCCCACCGTCATACGGCAGGAGTTTTAAAGGAAACCGACGGAAAGGAGCATAACCTTCACTTTTTCCCGGCGGTAGCCATTTCTTCCATAATATCATCGGGAGGTTCGGGCAAATCGGGCAAGGAGGCTCGCCGCGAAGACCGAACGTCGCCCAACTCCCCACCACGAATATAATTCCGATATTCGAGAGGAGTAAAACCGGTCTTTTTCTTAAAGAGCGAGAAAAAATGTTCGGCCGATTTATAGTTGAGCATATAGGAAATTTCTTTGACCGAATGGGATGTGCGCATGAGCAACTCCTCAGCTTTTTTTATTTTCAGTTCTTGAAAATACTTGGCCGGAGCATAACCGGTATAGTCCTTGAACACCTTACGAAACCAACTGTACGAGAGATTGAGTTTCTCGGCCAACTCCTCGACATCGACATTTTTGTAAAGGTTTTCTATCATGATGATCTTCGACCGCTCTATCTTCTGGCTGATACTGTCTTCTTCAAAGATACGATTGCTCGATATATAGCAGATAAGCCCAAGTATATGCATGACGATACCCGACAAACATTGCTGGGCGGCATTTTTTCCACTGTTGGCAACTTCGATGGCCGACTGGAAGAGCTTTACCAGCTCGGCATTGAAACCGATTTTGAGCACGGGATTATCGGGCGTAATGCCGGCCTGACGAAACCACAACTCTGCCACAGGCCCGTTGAAGCCGATGTAATATTCGTTCCACCCGATTTTCTCCGAAGGGGAATAGGTATGCCACTGTCCGGGAAAAAGACACAGCAGAGCTCCTTTGGTAAGAGACTGCTTCGGTGTACGGTCGGATGTAAACGACCCTGCCCCTTTTGTGATATACAACAACTGGAACTCTTGCAGAACCCGGCCTTTCCCTACATTGAAAAAGTAACCCGAAGGGTGATCTTTCAACGGATAATGCTCTCCGGCCTTGATAATCTGAATACCGACCGTATTGACATATACACCAAAATGCATATCGGTCTTAGTCGCATTGAGATACTTAATGTCGTTCTCTAAATCGTTGTAGTTCATATTTCAAATGTTTGCTTTCGGCACAACCGTCTCCTCTATGCAGCGACATCGCTGACATATAAGCTGGACAAACATAATAAATATATTTGAAAAAATAAAAACAGATGAGGCAAAATTTGCAGTTCACTACCAATTTTTACAGTATTTTTCTTCCGAGTGTCATTCCGAAGCGTTGGCAATAAATCTCTGATACACCTCTTCACATGATTGTCATTCCGAACATATACAAGGAATCCCTCTCTTCGCTCTTGGGTAGAGATTCTTCCTCCCTGCGGTCGTCAGAATGACAGCTTCCGTGGGCGACTTCCCTATGTCATTCCGAGCGAGGCCGGCAGCCATTTGTCATTCCGAACCGAGACCTATGGCCGAGTGTGAGGAATCTCCCCCTTCTTACTCGAAACGGTGGAGATTATACTCTCGCTTGGACGGAGATGCTTCGCTACGCTCTGCATGACATACGCTGGGGGGGTGAGATTCTTCGGTGCTCCACACCTCAGAATGACAAGCAAATGTCATTCCGAACGTATGTGAGGAATCCCCGGCTATTATTTCAAGAGATTCTTCGGTGATCTGCACCTCAGAATAACATTATACAACAAAGGGCTATAACTACTAACAAGAGATTCTTCCTCCCTACGGTCGTCAGAATGACAGTGCGCTTAGGTTGGGATTCTTCATTCTGCTTACGCTGCATTCAGAATGACATCACACCGTGAAGGTTGCATCGCTTGGTTATGTCATCTCGAACGCATGTGAGAGATCTCATACAAAACCGCTTGGACGGAGACGCTTCGCTATCGCTCTGCATGACAACCCCAAAACGGAAAGGCAACAAAAAAATGGGGCGGTCATAGACCGCCCCATTTTATCGGAGGAATCGATATTCGATTCTTTTATTACTTCTTGATCACTTTCTCTACTTCGACCGTACCGTCGCTGTATGTCGTGCGGACGAAGTTCAATCCCGGAGCAAGTTCGCTCTGTACGGCACCGCTGATCGAGTAGATGACGGTCGATACGACGGTCTTCTCTACTTCGGGTGCGTTAACCGAAGAGCTGCTGCCCTCGACTTTGTAGAAGGTATTCAACTGGCTTCCCAATACTTGGCCGGTTACATCTTTAACACCTTTTACAAGGAATTGGTAAGTACCTGCGGCAAGCGGGGTAGCGGCATCGGGACGGGTTACCGTCATCGTATTGCCCTCTATCGTGTAAGTACAATTATGAACCGGGAGAGCCGGAGCAGCAAAGAATACAACCAAGTCTGCATCTTGCTCGGTAGCCAACGGGTTGTTGAACGTCAGAACGAACGTATCGGCCGTTTCTTCCAATACGGCAGGTGCATCGTATGCTCCACCGGCAGGTGATACCGATTGCAGTTTGAGTTCGCCATAACCCGGAGCTTTCACGATAAACTTATCGAAATATATTTCGGATGTAGTAGTCTCTACACGAACATATTTCTTATCGGTACCGTTGTACGAACCTGTTATCGTAGCTTTTTCTCCGGCGGGAGCAGTAGCTTCACCGATGAGTTCCCAAGAATTGCCTTCGAGTTCATCGCCGACGAATATCTGTACTTTTGCCGCGCTCTTGGCTCCTGATACTTGGATGTCGATATCGAACGGGCCCACAAACATCGAATCGGGCGCTACACTGGCTTTACCGGACGAACCGAGCAATGCCAATCCTTTATTATCTTGAAGGAACATGCGACGACCGCTCTCTCCATAGAACGACCAGCCGGCATATTGACGGTAACCTGTGTATTCATTTCCTTTCGGGAAGATATGCACACGGAAGTGATCTTTTTCCGACCATTCAGAGTAAGTGATACCCTCGGGCCATACGGCGCCGTCTTTTACAACTGCATTGACTGCCTTTGTCGTGTCGGCTTCGTCATACGTGAAGTCTACGAGATAGAACCATTCCGAATGGGGAGTATGGAAGTCGTTGGTATATACGACTTTTTCGCGTGCCATATAGTTCTCATTCACAACAGCGGTTTCGGCAACACCCGAAGCGATATATTTCTCGCCAGCAGCAATCACTTTGATGGTTGCGCTCTCACCGTAGAACTTGATCGAGGTTCCGTCATAGAGGAAGCTGCTCGTCGTAGGTGTGCTGCCGTCGGTCGTATAGTAGAAGTTGTAATCGGTATACTCTTCGGCCAACGGATTAACGACAACCGACACATAAGTATCTTCTTGTTTGGGCTCGGCCAGCGTAGGAGTAGGCAACTGGGCTTTTACATAATAATAAGCGGTAATAGGAGTTTTCAAAGCTGCACCTTGCTCGTCTTTCACACCACTCAGGTAGAGGACATAATTACCGGCAGCCAATTCTTTATCGGCTTCGGGACGGGTGATGGTTACCTTATTGCCTTCTACTGCGATTTCGCAATTTTTGGTGTAAGCTTCACCCTCAACAGGAGCACCGAAATAAGCCACAGCATCTCCGATTACAGCATTGAGGTTGAACGTAGCCGTGAAAACAGTTTGAGCTTTATCGATCTCTTTGGGTTCTTCTTTCGTACCGGCGGTCGGGCTCATCGACAACAAAGTCAATTCGTCTTGACCGATACCTTTTACGATGAAGTCGAACAACATACCATTCGAGTTTTTACTGCTACCGGCAAAGTCGAGACGAATGTATTTTTTACCGGTTCCATCATACGAAAGCACTTGTTTGTGAATCATCTTATCTACCGGCTGGGAAATATTCTCTATGGTTTCCCACTCCGTCATATCATCACTCACTTGCACGGCACACTTCAACGTACCGCTTGTACTTCCGGTACCGAGGTACATGATGATGTCAAAAGGAGCCTCGAGTTGCTTGGTATAAGTGAATGTCACAGACGTACCACTCTCGGCCGTATATGCCAATGCGCCTTGCGTTGCACCGGCATCGGCTTCGGTTGCAGGACCGTAAGCACTTCCTACGCCGCCAAGAGCCTGTTGTATGGGAAGGAATACACGACATTTCGACGATTCGAACGCCCAATCGTGCCATTTGCCGCTACCGCTTTTACCTTTATCTATGAAAGTAATATTTTTGTCCCATGAAGCATTCGGATCTGCTGCAATGCCTTTGCCCGAATATTGTTCGTCGCAACTTTCGGGATCATAATATCCCCAACTGGTGGGCAACATATTGAAATCGCTCTGATAGAGTGTCTTCTCACGAGCTACATAACCGGTATTGGTAATTTGTTGCGTAGCTACATCAGAGTTTTTATACCCTTCGCCTATGGCAATGGCTTTAACGGTAGCAGAGCCGCCGGCAAAGGCAAACGGTTCGGTATACACCTTGCTATTGGCGGTAGGTTCGGTACCGTCGATCGTATAATAGATAGCGTAAGCCGTAGGCTCAACACCTTCGTTGGTCGAGGTAATCGTAACGGTTACATCTTTCTCATTTTGAGCGGTTGTGATAACCGGGGTTGCCAACTTGGTCATAGCCTCATTTACGAAAACGTATTCGGCCACTTCGGAATTGCGATATTTATCGGCGCAAGCGATGGCTTTCACCGTGCAATCGTTGACAAGTTCCACCGGTGTTTCGGCATCATACAATGTACCGGTTTCGGCAGTAGGCTCGCTACCGTCGATCGTATAATAGATTTTCAGACCATCGATAGCAGGCTCGGCAGTGGCCGTAATAGAGAGGGTATATTTGACGGTTTGATCAATACGAGTAGTCGTAATCACCGGTTTAGGACAAGTACCTACATAGGGAACTTCGTATTGCTTACCGGCAATCAGGTAGTTGGCTGCGTTTACAAACAATTTAGCACCGGCCTCGGTAAGACCGTCGGCAGCACAAGTAGCATCATTGGCATCAAACGGAATCATCACAAAGCCTTTACCATCGACCCAAGCCTCGGCAATGGCATCTTGCCCGCCGACAGTTGCGATAGTGGTCTGTGCAGGTGTATTATCGGCGAATTGCCCGTTCGATTGCATATAACGACCAGTGGTTATAGCACCACTTACGTTGAAGACCCCGATATTATTCCCATCGATACCGGCAAAAATATCATGTTCGGCATAAAGATCTACGCGATCTATCGAAAGCGATGGAGTTTCGGCTGTTCCGGGGTTACCGCCATTCGTTCCTGCGGGAGAGGTTTTGGCATACCAGAATGCTTTGGTCGAAAGAACAGGTACTTTACCTACGATCTTATCGAACGATGCTGCCAGGGCCGAAGAAGAACCGGTTTTACCCGCCAATACAACGAGGTCATAGCCGGCGAGACCGTCGGCTTCAAGCTCTCCGGTCAGCGTTTTATCGTCGTAATTGAGAGCTATTACGTCCATACCGGCAGCTACAAGTGCATTGTACACACCTTCGGTCGTCTCGGTAGCACCGCAGAGATAAGCCACTTTGGGAGCAGCCGCAGGAGCCTCTTGGGTATAAGTACCAGTAATCACGAGGTTATTGAGACCGACTTTCTTAGTAGCGTCGCATTTAAACCAAAATTCGATAATTACAGGTTCACCTTTAACTGCAATGTCTTTTATATCCAAAGCAACTTCGGTATACATGGCTTTCTGCGAACGGAGCGGTTCGATTACCGCGTCATTCAATTTTACCGACCCTGCCGATGTTTTCACATATACATCGAGTTGATTCCCGCTATCAGAACCAAAACGACCAGCATTTACAGTCAATTTTGTCGGGGTGAAAGTAACCCCCTCTACCGGAGTCAATGTAAACGAAATTGCCGCTTGGGGAGCAGAGGCTTTCTCCGACGGAGAAACTTGTGTAAAGAGAACCTCCGGATCAAGATAGGCATTCTCTGCATCACGCCAATTCTCAGTTCCGACAAAGTCAAAAGGAGATACGGCGGACATCGTACCTTCCAATACGTTTTCGGCAGAGAAAGTAGCGGCTTGCACACCACCTTCTGTCAATGCCCACGTAGCTGTTACAGTTTCTTGCGCCGAGGCCCACGACGATGCGCCGAAGAACAGGGCGGCCGCTGCAAACAGTCTACCAATCTGAGTAATTTTTCTTTTCATGATAGAAAATTTTAGTTAATAAATCATAGATATTTCAACAGATACATTTTTAGAAATGTATGTGTTTACAAAATTAGATTTTTTGAAACGCAACAACACTTTATGTATTGATTTAAAAACTACGCAAATTGATACAATATATTTCTTTGACTTATCCATTTATTAAGATAATTTATGTTGCTCCGGGACAAAACCTACCATTCCAAGCAAGGCTGATAGGCCACTTATCATTCCGAACCGAGACCTATGGTCGAGCGTAAGGAATCTCTATGTCATCCCGAACCCGCCATAAGCAGTGTGAGGGATCTCCTCTTTCTTACTCGAAACGGTGGCGATTGTTCTCTCGCTTGGCAGGAGATGCTTCGCTATTGCTCAGCATGACATACGCTTGGGGGGTGAGATTCTTCGGGGTTTTACCCCTCAGAATGACAGCGTTCCCGAGGGCGACAACCCTTTGTCATTCCGAGCGCACGCGAGGAATCCCGTGCTATTTGTTTGAGATTCTTCACTACGCTTACGCTGCATTCAGAATGACATGCGCAGTTCTGAATGACAGGTGTGGCGAGAGAGACGGGCGGCATCATGCGCCGAAGTCGTCGTACATAAGCATCTCGGAGGGAACACCGAGATCCCAAAGCATTTTCTTCACGGCACTCGACATGGGGCCGGGACCGCACATATAATATTCGATGTCTTCGGGCGCCTCGTGGTCTTTGAGGTAATGGTCGTAAAGCACCTGATGGATAAATCCGGTATAACCTGTCCAGTTGTCTTCGGGCTGCGGATCGGAAAGGGCAATATTGAACTTGAAATTGGGGAAATCGCGCTCGATAGCCCTGAAATCTTCTTCGTAAAATATCTCCCGACGGGAACGTGCCCCGTACCAATAAGAGATTTTACGATCGGTCGTATGCAGGGTGCGGAAAAGGTGCATGAGATGCGAACGTAGCGGCGCCATACCCGCTCCACCGCCGATATATATCATTTCGCGCCCCGTATCCTGTATATGGAAATCTCCATAAGGCCCCGAGAGGGTTACTTTGTCGCCGGGCTTGCGCGTAAAGATATAGGACGAACATATACCGGGCTTGATACCGGCCGCCCATGTACCCGTCGAACGATCGAACGGCGGCGTAGCGATACGGATATTGAGCATGATGATATTTCCCTCGGCGGGATAATTGGCCATAGAATAAGCCCGGAAGGTCTCCTCATCGTTGCGGCACGTCAATCCCCACATCTTGTACTTATCCCACTCGTCGCGGAACTTGTCGTCGACCTCCATATCGGTAAACTTGATGTCGTAACGGGGGACATCGATCTGCACATAGCTGCCGGGCAGGAAATCGAACTTCTCGCCTTCGGGCACGCGCACGACAAATTCTTTGATGAACGAGGCAACATTGCGGTTGGAAACGACCTCGCACTCCATCTTCTTGATGCCGAGTATCGTCTGCGGCACTTGTATCTGCAAGTCGTTTTTCACCTTTACCTGACAAGCCAACCGGTAATGCTCCTGCTGTTGCTTGCGGGTAAAAAATCCGGTCTCGGTGGGCAGTATCTCCCCTCCTCCCGACAAGACCCGGCAACGGCACATACCGCAGCTGCCTCCGCCCCCGCAAGCCGAGGGCAGGAATATCTTGTTGGAAGCCAACGATGCGAGCAACGTGGCCCCGGCCGGCGTCTCGACCGTACGCTCGCCGTTGATCGTGATACGGCGGTTACCGGCCGGCATAAGGCGAGCTTTGGCCACCAGCAAGATGACAACCAACAGCAATGTGAGCGCCAAAAATATGACAACCGCCGCCACGACGGTGAGGTTGCTGAGCGAGAGTATTATAGCGGTCATAACAGAAGTGTATTTACAGTTTGATACCGAGGAAACTCATGAAGGCAATCCCCATAAGCCCCGTTACGATAAAAGTTATACCTATGCCTTTGAGGGGTGCGGGCACATTGGAATAGGCCATTTTTTCCCGTATGGCGGCAATGCCTACGATAGCCAGCAACCAGCCGATTCCCGAGCCGAGACCATAGACCGTGGCCGACCACGCATCGGGGAAAGCCCGCTGCTGCATAAAGAGAGAACCGCCCAGTATGGCGCAATTCACGGCTATCAACGGGAGAAATATTCCCAACGTATTGTACAGCGCCGGCGCATATTTCTCGACGATCATCTCTACCAGCTGCACCATAGCGGCAACCACAGCGATGAAAAAGATTAGGCTCAAAAAACTGAGGTCGACCTCCTCGAACGAGTCGCCCAGCCACGAAAGCGCTCCGGCTTTGAGTATGTAATTTTCGAGCAGGTAATTGACCGGCAGGGTGATGACCAAGACAAAGGTTACGGCCACGCCCAGCCCCATGGCGGTCTTCACGTTCTTGGAAACGGCGAGGTAAGAGCACATTCCCAAAAAGTAGGCGAATATCATGTTGTCGATAAAAATCGACCGGATAAAGAGATTGAGATTTTCCATTATGCTGACTTTCGGGAGATGATACTATTTTTCTTGTAAATCTTTGTTACGCAGGCGGTGTACCCAGATGATGCACGCCACCGTGATAAGGGCCATCGGCGGCAAAATCATAAGACCGTTGTTCTGATACCCCCAGTCGTAAAACACCTGCGGGATAACCGGATAGCCGAACAATGTTCCCGAACCGAGCAACTCGCGAAAAAAGGCGACAATAACCAATATAATACCGTATCCCACGCCGTTGCCTACGCCGTCGAGGAACGATTCCCACGGGCCATGACCGAGCGCAAAGGCTTCGAGACGCCCCATGAGAATGCAGTTGGTAATGATAAGTCCCACAAATACCGAAAGCTGCTTGCTCACGTCGTAAGCATAGGCTTTGAGCACCTGATCGACAATAATCACCAGCGAGGCAACAACCACCAACTGCACAATGATGCGTATGCTGCCGGGTATCGTGTTGCGTAACAACGAAATGATGACATTGGAAAAGGCAAGTACGGCGGTTACCGAAACAGCCATGACAAAAGCCGGTTCGAGCTTGGCGGTAACAGCCAGCGCCGAACAGATTCCCAATACCTGCACGATGACGGGATTGTTACGCGAAAGCGGCCCCAAAAGCGTCTGTCGGTTTTTCTTTGATAACAACATATCTCTTACTTATTTTTATTGCAACGATTTAAAAAACTGACGGTAAGGTTCAAGGCTGTTGAGCAACATGGCCTGCACGCCCTTACTGGTTATCGTCCCGCCCGAAATGGCATCGACATACTCGGCCCCGTCGAGCGGCTTCTGCCCTTTTTTCTCCACGGCAACCGACTTGAAATCGCCTGCTATGAAGAGATGTTTCCCGACGAACTGTCCCGAAAAGGCTTCGGTCTCGATTTCAGCCCCCAATCCGGGCGTCTCTCCCTGATGAGCAAAATAGGCCCCGTAGACGGTATTGCCATCGGCATCGACTGCGAGATACCCCCATATAGGGCCCCACAAACCAGCCCCGTACATGGGCACGATATATTTCTGCTGCCCGTTGTCGAGGCGGCACACAAAAACGGGTAACTGCCGCCAGTCGGCCGGCAATTTCACCTGCACAGCGACATCGACAGCGAACGCATCGACACCGTCGACGTGCCCGCCCCGGTCATCGAGGACAAAACTGTCGACGATATATTTCTTATACAACGTCTGCGCATCATCGGCCGTAGCAGCGATATGCACCGAACTGAGTATCTGTTTCATCTTGTCGATTTCGATATTACGCGTCTGCTTGTCTTTCAGGCTCAGAGAGGTAACGGCCAGTACGGCAGCGACCAGTATAACCATGACCGAGGCGTAAACGATGGTATATGTATTGCTTTGCTTGTTCATAGACTTGACTCTTTATGCCTTAGAGGCTCGTTTTAAACGGCGTTTGATATTTCCCTCGACGACAAAATAGTCGATAAGCGGAGCGAACACATTCATCAACAACACGGCCAGCATAGCCCCTTCGGGATAACCGGTGTTATAGATGCGTATAAGGATAGCGATCACGCCGATAAGGAAACCGTAGATATATTGCCCCAGCCGCGTACGCGCCCCGGTTACAGGATCGGTCGCCATAAAGACGGCTGCAAAAGCAAATCCGCCGAGACATAGCTGGTCGACGGGAGAAATCGACGAGCCGGGATAAACGGGCGATGGAAAAAGATAAGCGATGCCGCCCATTACCAATCCTCCGATAAACACGGAGAGGATAACCCGCCAACTGGCAATACCCGTCCACAAAAGAATAACAGCTCCGATAAGAATGGCCAGTACCGAAGTTTCTCCTATCGAACCGGGAATAAGCCCGAGGAAATAATCAAGAGTCGAAAGCGGCTCGCCGACAGCATTTTGCAGAACAAGTTCTCCACCCGTGTGGGTAGCAACCTGCCCCAACGGGGTAGCTCCCGAGAAAGTGTCGACAACCTGTCCTGCACCGAGACCGAACGTATCGGACGTGCGCACAAAGACCTCATCGCCCGACATTTTCGACGGATACGCGAAAAAGAGAAATGCCCGGGTAACGAGAGCAACGTTGAAAATATTCATTCCCGTACCGCCAAATACCTCTTTGGCGAAAATAACGGCAAACGCCGTAGCTACGGCAATCATCCACAACGGGGTATCGACCGGCACGATCATGGGTATCAGCATACCCGACACGAGGAACCCTTCCTGTATTTCATGCCCGCGCCATTGCGCCACGACAAACTCGATACCGAGACCGACGACATAAGAGACGATAATCTTGGGCAGCACGGCCAAGAAACCGAAGAAGAAAACCGTCCAAAAACCGACGGCAGAGAGTTGCCCTATCGCCAGATAGTGCTGGTAACCGACATTGTACATACCGAACAACAGCGCCGGCATCAGAGCCAATATCACAACCGACATGGTTCTTTTCGTATCGATACTGTCATGGATATGTACCCCCGAACGGGAAGTCGTCGACGGTACATACAAGAAAGTTTCAAACCCCTCGAATACCGAACGGAACATCGCCAACCTGCCGCCGGGCATAAAGTTGGGTTTTATCTTATCGAGATAATTTCTTAGCGTTTTCAATGCTCTATCATTTTATATTAGAATCAATTCATCTCTTTCCGCAACCTGTCGAGCCCCTCACGAAGGATCGCCTGCAAAGGAAGTTTCGAGGTATCGACAAACTCGCACAGCGCAAAATCCTCGGGCGCAATTTCATAGATACCGAGATTCTCCATCTTATCGATGTCGAACGCTATGACCGCTTTCACAAGAAACTCGGGAAGAATATCCATAGGCAATACCTTATCGTACTCGCCCTGCATGATAATGGCCCGCTCGCCTCCGTGCAACCGGGCATCGAACATATAACGGCGACGGGGCGACAACCATGAAAAATAGGAGTGCGAGACACTGTACTTTCCAAATCCCGGCATCGCCCAGCCGAGAAGTTCATGGCAATCATCGCCCTCGGGTATAACGGTTATCTGGCAATGCGGAGCCCGCAAATAATCAGCCTCTCCGAGACGTGTTCCGGTCAAAACGTTTCCGCTGATATAACGGCGGTGATACGTGGCCGGTATAAGATTATCGGCTACGATCGAATCTATCTCCGCCCCCAAAATCGTCCTCACATAATGCGGCGATTTCACTTCGGAACCGGTAAGAGCGACAAGGCGGGTGAAATCGAGCTTTCCCCGCCCGAAAAAACGACCGATAACAAGGAGATCAAAGGCATTGAGCGTCCACACGGTTTCACCTTTGGATAGCGGAGCAATATGGTGTATCTGTATTCCGACATTCCCTGCCGGGTGAGGCCCTTCAAAAACGACGGTATGTGCCCCTTTGACATTTACCGCACTGCCGGCACGAACACCCATATACACATTTCCACCCGTAAGTTTACGCAACACATCGACGCCAGCCTGCAAATCGGCCTCGTTTCCTTTGAGGACGAAATCGAAGTCGGGAGCCAACGGAGCCGAATCCCACGCCGTAACAAAAATATCGCGCGGGGCGATACCGGGATCGGCAATCGTATCATAAGGACGCTGCTTGACAAACATAAACAAACCATAGGAAAGCATCATTTCCTTGATCTGTTCGCCCGTAAGGGAAGCGATCTCCGGCACGGAAACCTCTACGGACTCCATCTTGCCGTCGGACTTAACAGTAACATTCAGCACTTTCCGTCGCTCGCCCCGGTTTACCGCTGCCACTTCTCCGCTCACAGGAGAAACGAATTGCAGCACGGGATTATTTTTGTCGCACATCAGCGGCGAACCAATCTTTACTTTATCACCGGGTTTGACGAGTACTTTCGGTACAATACCGTGAAAATCGTCGGGGACAAGAGCATAATATTCACACGCCCGAGCATCGACAATCCGAGCCTCGGCATGCCCTTCGACAGGTATATCCAGCCCTTTTTTCAATTTTATTGCATTCGCCATTTTCGTCTATTTGCAAATTTTGGAAACAAAGATAATACCTTTCTTACAAAAACGTGGTATAGAAATTATTATTTCTTTTGTCTATTTAACGGAAAAACAGTCTCTTTCGTTCAATGCCTTTCCCAATACACTTTCCAATCATTCCGATATTTCGCGGCTCATACTTTTTTTGATTTCCATAAAACGACATTTGCCCATACAAAACAAAAAAACTATTTTTGCGGCATGGAAAAATTGCGTCGCAGCCACTGGGTAAAATTATTTTTTATCATGTGCCTTCTGGTACAGGGATTGCTATTGTTTCCACATCATCATCACAGCGGGACGACTGCGGCCTGTTTCAACACATGGCATTGCACGGGACAACATCATCACAACCTTAGCAATATTCCTTTCCATAGCGAGAACGACGGTTGCTGCGACCACAACCACCGCAATGCACAAATTCCTTGCAGCCATCAAAGTTCCCTGACTGTTCCATCACGCCCCGATCTTCTGCCGGTACCCGATCAAATCATATTGCATACAACCGACGCCGTTCTGCATATATTGGTCTCATGCCGGGAATGCCAGCAACAATATGACGAATGCCGGGTAACGCTTCTTATCCAAGAATGTCCGGAAAAAACTGATACTTATCTCAAATATTCGATCAAAGCCCTACCTTCGAGAGCCGGAACTCATATCGCTTAATGTACCATAGACAATCGTTCCCGAAACGATTGCTTCATCAACCCACACGCGTCGACAACGCAACAACATTATTATTTTAACATTAAGCCTTATGAAATATCTTATATTTTCATTTGCTGTAAGTACAGCAACACTTTTCGGTTGTGCCCATAACCACGACCATCAACACGAATCTGCAAACAACCACAATCATCAACCCGGCGAAAATTGCGATCTGCATGCAACCGACCCACATGAAGAAGAAGCCGACCACCAAGATGAAATCATTTTTCCTGCCGAACAAGCCGCACGTACCGACTTTGAAGTACAGGCCGTAAAAGAATCAAACTTCACCTCCGTCATTCATTGCAGCGGAGAAATCACGGCAAGTCCCGACGATCAAAAATTTTTATCCTCACCCGTCAGCGGTATCGTTGTTTTCAGCGGGAAAAACCCGGCCGAAGGTATGCCCGTCAAAGCCGGAGAAACATTGTTCTACATCTCGACCCGGGGATTGGCTACGGGAGACGCAGTCGTAAAAGCCCGTGCCGCTTATGAAAAAGCCCGTGCCGACTACGAACGGGCTCAAATCCTGCAAGCCGACCGTATCGTTTCTCAAAAAGATGTCGATGCCGCACGTGCCGAATTTTTACGCGCAGAGGCCGAATATCAACCCCTTGCCGCTGAAAATGAAAACGGAGTTCCGGTAAAAGCCCCGCAAACGGGATTTCTTACGGGACTGACGGTCACCGCAGGACAGTACGTCGATGCCGGAGCACCTTTGGCCGCTGTATCGGAAAATCGGAGACTGCGCCTTACGGCAGAAGTCCCGCAACGACATTTCTCCGACTTGAACGATATAACAAACGCCTATTTCTCGACCGGAGGAACAGATACGACATATTCCATATCGGAGCTACACGGCAAACGACTCTCCATCGGCCGCTCCACGTCTACGGGGACGAGCCTCATACCGGTAATATTCGAATTCGATAATCCCGGAGAACTGGTAGCGGGCCTCTACACCGAAATCGCACTGATCGGCAAAGACAATGAAAAAACAATCGTACTCCCGCTATCGGCATTGACAGAAGCACAAGGCGTATATTACGTGTATGTGCAACTCGACGAAGAAGGTTATCAACGCCGGGAGGTAAAAATAGGCGACTGCAACGGTCGCGAAGTTGCGATTATCAAAGGTTTACAAGCCGGCGAACGGGTTGTTACACGTGGCGCCGTACAAGTAAAAATGGCTGCGGCATCGGGAACGATTCCGCACGGACATTCCCACAACCATTAATCCGTTACCGCCATGCTCAACAAAATCATCAATTTTTCGCTTCATAACCGGCTGCTGATTATCGTCATTGCGGTACTGCTCTCGGCAACCGGCATATACACTGCCTCCCGCATGGAGGTCGACGTGTTTCCCGACCTGAACGCCCCTACTGTCGTCGTCATGACCGAAGCCCCGGGAATGGCAACCGAAGAGGTGGAACGTACCGTTACTTTCGTTATCGAAACCGCACTCAACGGGGCTACCGATGTGCGCCGGGTGCGGTCGTCGTCGACCAACGGATTTTCGGTCGTATGGGTAGAATTCGACTGGGATACAGACATCTACGTCGCCCGTCAAATCGTATCGGAAAAACTGGCCACCGTAGGCGAGCAACTACCCAAAACCGCAGGCCAACCGATTCTCGGCCCGCAATCGTCGATACTCGGAGAAATCCTCATCGTGGGATTGACTTCCGACTCGCTATCGATGCAAGACTTGCGCACCATCGCCGACTGGACGATCCGTCCCCGACTACTCTCGACCGGAGGTGTAGCCCAAGTATCGGTCATCGGTGGAGACCTCAAAGAATATCAGATACAACTCTCGACTGAACGTATGCGCCGTTACGGTGTATCTCTTCCCGAGATTCTGAACGCTGCGCGGGATATGAATCTCAACGCCTCGGGCGGAGTCATTTACGAATACGGCAACGAATATGTCGTTCGCGGCATGGTAGCCGACCGAGACGTTGACGAAATCGCCAAAGGATTTATCAAACTCTCGGAAACCGGAAAGCCCATTGTCCTGAGCGATGTCGCCGATGTCGTCATCGGCGGCAAATCGCCTAAGCTCGGAGTCGCCTCAGAACGAGGTTGCCCGGCCGTTCTTATTACCGTAACGAAACAACCGTCCACCAATACGATGGAACTGACCGAACAGCTCGACCAAACTCTCGAAGAGTTGCAAAAAACGTTGCCCAATGTACATATCTCTACCGATATTTTCAGACAGTCCCGTTTTATCGAAAGCTCTATCGACAACATTTCCAAGTCGCTATGGGAAGGTGCGATCTTCGTCGTAATCGTACTGTTCTTTTTCCTCATGAACGGACGCGTTACCATCATCTCGCTCGTCGCCCTGCCGCTCTCCCTGCTCACGGCCATTCTCACACTGAAAGGATTGGGATTCACCATCAACACGATGAGTCTCGGAGGTATGGCCATCGCCATCGGTTCTCTGGTCGACGATGCTATTATCGATGTGGAAAACGTCTACAAGCGGCTGCGGGAAAACTATGCCTTACCAAAGAATGAGCGACGCCCTGCCTTACAAGTCGTTTACGATGCCTCCCGTGAGATACGAACCTCGATCGTACATGCCACTATCATCACCATCGTAGCTTTCATTCCTCTCTTTTTCCTCGGCGGAATGGAGGGCCGCATGCTGCAACCGCTGGGCATTTCGTTCATCGTTTCTCTTTTCGCTTCGATGATCGTTGCCGTAACGCTCACACCGGTCATGTGCAGTTATATGCTTACCTCCGACAAAACCTTGCGTAAACACACAAAAGAAGCTCCCGTATCCCGATTCCTCAAAAAAATTTACGGGCGGGTTCTGCAAGGCACGTTGCGACACGGTCGTATGGTCATAGGTGGGGCTATCGCGCTTTTCATCGGGGCTGTCGCCCTCTACACGACACTGGGCAGCAGTTTTCTCCCACCTTTCAATGAAGGTTCGCTTACCATCAATGTAAGTACGCTGCCGGGTATCTCGCTCGAAGAGTCGGACAAAATAGGTCGCATGGTTGAAGAAATGCTTCTCGAAATTCCCGAAATACAAACGGTTGCCCGCAAAACCGGCCGCGCCGAGCTCGACGAACATGCTCTCGGCGTAAATGCGTCGGAAATAGAAGCGCCTTTCGTTCTCGACGAGCGCAGCCGGGACGAATTTCTCGCCGACATACGCAGCCGCCTCGGAACGATCAAAGGCATCGATTTGGAAATAGGCCAGCCTATTTCACACCGTATCGATGCCATGCTCTCGGGAACGCAAGCCAATATCGCCATCAAGCTCTTCGGTGAAGACCTCAACAAAATGTATTCTCTCGGTCAAGAAATCAAACAGGCTATCGCCGACGTCGACGGAATTACCGACGTGATGGTCGAGCAGCAAGTCGAACGCGCCCAACTGCAAATCATTCCCCGTCGGGAAATGCTGGCCCGTTACGGGATTACTCTCGCCGATTTTTCCCAATGGATAAGTGTTGCGCTCGAAGGTGAAACCGTTTCTCAAATCTATGACGGCAACGCCACATTCGACCTTACGGTGAAAGTCGGCGACGGACATAGCCGTACGATAGAGGAGACCGGCGACCTGCTCGTCGACACGGGAAACGGAGGCAAAGTTCCGTTAAGCCATATCGCCGACATCGTATCGACATCGGGTCCTAATGCGGTAAACCGTGAAAATGTAAAGCGTAAAATAGTCGTCTCGGCCAATATCACCGGCGGAGACTTAGGCGGAGCCGTAGAAGCGATAAAATCGGCCATCGATGCAAATGTCGATCTTCCGCAAGGGTATTACATCGAATACGGCGGGCAATTCGAGAGTCAGCAGTCGGCCGCCCGCACCTTATCGTTCACATCGGCCATCGCCTTGCTGATTATATTTCTGTTGCTCTTCCAAGAATTCAAAAGCCTCTCCCTGTCGGGCATGATCATGATCAATCTGCCTCTTGCCCTCATCGGCGGTGTGGCAGCCATAGCCATGACCTCGGGTATTGTCAGCATTCCTGCCGTTATCGGGTTCATTTCGCTTCTAGGTATTGCCGTGCGGAACGGAATTCTGTTGGTATCGCATTACGGACAATTACGAAATGAAGGTATTACTCTGAAAGAAAGCATTATACAAGGATCACTCGACCGACTGAACCCGATTCTTATGACTTCGCTATCTTCGGCTCTCGCACTCATTCCACTGGCGTTAGGGGGCGACATAAGCGGGAATGAAATACAAAGCCCTATGGCCAAAGTAATTCTCGGCGGACTCATCAGTTCTACCCTGCTCAATATCTTTGTTATCCCAACGGTCTACTTATTCTTAAATTCAAAGAAAAAATCTCATGCGTAAACTATTTATAATAAGCATCATTTTATTCGGATCGTTACACCATACACCGGCTCAAAACATCGACGGTGTCTTGTATAACATCGAACAAAACAATGTCTCCTTGCGCGCCCAAAAAAGTCTCGGCAAAGCGCAACGCCTCGAAATACGGGCGGGCAACATGCCCGAAGGACCGGAAGTAGAGTATATGCACTCGTGGCAAAAAAACAGTTCCGAAACGGTTTCGGAAATAAATGTAACGCAAGGATTCGACTTTCCGACAGCCTACTTCGCCCGACGCAAAGCAGCTATTACCAAAGAAGAACAATTGGGTCACGAACTAAATACCTTCCGTCAAGACCTTCTACTCAAAGCCAAGTTGCTGTGTATCGACATCATCGCCCTGCGGCAAGAATACGCTCTACTGAAAATACGAACCGAAAATACCCGTCGTATGGCTACATCGATGGATAGGGCATTGAAAGAAGGAGAAGTTACCAGCCTCGAAAAAAATCGTGCGGATATAGAACTGGCCAACATGCAGAATCAATGCGGGCTGAAAAAAATAGAACTTGAAAGTGCTCTCGAACAACTTCAAAATCTCAACGGAGGCAACCCGATAGAATTCAACGACTCGCTTTTTGCTTTACCCGAAGAAGTCATACCTTTTGAATCGATGAAGAAAGAATACGAGACAAGAGCTCCGCAACTGCTCTCGCTACTCAGCGAAAAGAAAGGGGCTGAGGCCGACTTGAAAGTAAGCAGGGCCGGAGCCCTTCCCGGTATTACGGTGGGTTATCACCATGAAATCGGGACCGGAGAGAAACTCAACGGTGTCATCGTGGGCATCTCTCTCCCATTGTGGAAAAGCCGTAGAGAGATAAAAAGAGCCAAAGCTCAAATCGAGTATGCCGACGCCCGTCTCGAAGATGAACGCATCAACCGGGAATCGACGTTGAAAGAATTATACGGCAAATATACAACACTGAAAACTACTCTCGAACAATTCATTCGTATAGACCTGCAACAAGAACCGGCAATGCGATATATTACAGAGGCTTATCGCACAGGTATACTTAACGAAACCGATTTCCTGAGCGAAGTCAACGCTCTCTATGAAGTAAAAAGCCAGCGTATCGCCATAGAACGCGACCTGCACAAAGTTATTGCAGAAATCAATGCGTTGAATTTATAACGAAACCGTAAAATCGTTCTTGACAGCGGGTCGGAAATTTTCCGACCCGCTGTTCGTATCCTCTGGAAAAAGAATACAAATACGGCAAACTATATTTTTTTCACTACATTTGTCATTGATAAAATGCGATTCAGCAGAGTCAACGTTTGAAAACGTTGTTTTCATTTGTCTCAGCTCTTGCTTTCATGTATATTTGAAATATTAAACACATATACAATCATGCACTTTTCTCGAATACTTTCGTCCTGCTGTGTCATACTTCTGCTATTTACCGGATACTCTTGCCGGAATACGTCCGCAACCAAACAGGACGGGGAAAAGGTAAATATCAAATATGCCGAGGGATTCGATATAACCCGTTATCCCGACTATATCAGGGTCGACTTACGCGATCCCTGGGATACGACCCGATTATTGCACCGCTACCTGCTTGTCGATAAAAAAAAGGATTTATCGCAAAGTCTTCCCGACGGGACACTGATACGAACCCCGGTCGATCGTATGGTCGTCTACTCTTCGGTGCACGGCAGTATGCTCGATGAGTTGGGCATTGCAGAACGTATCGTCGGCGTTTGCGAATCGGAATATATCTCCGTTCCATCGATACGCGACGGAATAGACTCGGGACTAATAACCGACGTAGGCAACTCTTTCTCTCCCGATGTGGAAAAAATCATCGACCTATCACCCGAAGCCATCTTGGTTTCGCCCTTCGAGAATTGCAGTTACGGACGTGTCGAGAAACTAAACATTCCTATCATCGAATGTGCCGACTATATGGAAAACACTCCTCTGGGACGAGCAGAATGGATACGGCTCATCGGTTTATTCACCGGTCGGGAATCACAAGCCGATTCGCTTTTTGCAGCAATCGAAAGGCAATATACCGAGCTTTGCCAACGAGTATCCGGAATAAAAAATCGTCCGACCGTCATCGCCGAGAAAAAAACGGGATCGACATGGTTCGTCCCAGGAGGGAACAGTTATATGGCACGTCTCTTTGCCGATGCAGGAGCCGATTATTTCTGGAAAGATGACGAACATGCCGGCTCACTCGCCCTATCTTTCGAAAGCGTTTTCGATAAAGCGCAATCGGCCGACTTCTGGCTGTTCAAATACTCCGCACCGACCGATATAACTCTTCGGACCTTGGCCTCGGAATACTCTCCTTACTCCCGATTCATCGCCTTCGAGAAAGGTCTGGTTTTCGGCTGTAATCTCACAAGTAATCGTTTCTTCGAGGAAGTACCTCTACACCCCGACCTTTTGTTGAAAGATTTTATTCTCATTTTCCACCCAGATCTTTTCCCGGGTGAAAGATGCCGCTATTACCATCATTTACAACCATGAAGCCCCGCACCTTTCTCCTCTTTGCCACAGCCCTTACCTTTATACTCGTCCTCGCCAATCTGGCTTGGGGATCGGTGAAAATTCCGCTCGATGCTGTTATCGACATTTGTCTGGGAAAAGATGTCGAAAAGAGCAGTTGGAGCTTTATCGTCCTGCAATCGCGCTTACCACAAGCCGTTACGGCATTATTGGCTGGCGCTTCTTTGGCCACGGCCGGTCTCATGTTGCAAACGGCTTTTAACAATCCGCTGGCAGGGCCTTCAATTTTAGGTGTGAACTCGGGAGCGGGACTGGGCGTGGCCGTCGTCATGCTTCTTCTCGGCGGAAGTATCGGAGGGGGCGGATTCTTTCTATCCGGGACATTGGCCGTACTCGCCGGCGCTATGGTCGGAGCCCTTGTCGTACTGGGAACGATCATCGCATTTGCTTCGGTTGTGAAAAGCAACATTATGCTGCTCATCATCGGTATTATGGTGGGATATATCACATCTTCGGCCATATCGTTGCTCAATTTTTTTGCGACAGCCGAAGGGGTATTCTCTTATACCATTTGGGGATTGGGCGACTTCTCGGGAGTATCTACGACACAAATGCCGTTTTTTTGTGTGGCGACACTCGTAGGTCTCATCGGGGCTTTGTTGCTCATAAAACCACTTAATGCGTTGTTGCTTGGCGAACGGTATGCCGCCAACTTAGGCGTAAACGTCCGTCTCACCCGCATCGGTCTGTTGCTTTGTACCGGTTGGCTCACCGCAGTCGTTACTGCATACTGCGGGCCTATCGCATTTATAGGACTGGCTGTGCCGCATATCGCCCGATTGTTACTCCGCTCTTCAAATCATTCCCGGGTCGTACCGGCAACCATGCTTTCGGGCAGTGCAGTCGCATTGTTGTGCAATCTGCTGTGCGTGCTTCCGGGCGACCTCGGCATCATTCCGCTTAATGCCGTAACCCCGCTTTTCGGAGCTCCGGTCATTATCTATGTTATCGTAAATCAAAGAAAAATCCAATATTTCAACTGATGATACACACCTCTGCTGTTATCGAAGGCCGCCGAGTAACCATCGGTTACCGGGAAGGGAAACGGGAAACAGACCTTTTTACCGATATGGATTTCACTCTATACCGAGGCGAACTTACCGCCCTGCTCGGCACAAACGGCACAGGAAAATCGACCTTGTTACGCACCATGTCAGCCACCCAACCCTACCTCAGGGGCAACATTCTACTCAACGGTCGGGAACTCTCTTCCTACAACGAGAGGGAATTGGCGCGCCACATCGGTGTAGTCTTTACAGAACGCTACATGGCCGGAGGACTGCGGGTTCATGAACTGGTCGCTTTGGGTCGTTATCCCTACACGGGATTTTTCGGACGCCTTGACGAAAACGACCGCCTTATCACAGAAGCAGTCATGGTGCAAGTCGGCATCTCCCACAAACGGGACACTTATCTCTCGCAACTTTCCGACGGAGAAAGACAAAAAGCCTTCATCGCCAAAGCGCTGGCACAGGAAAGCGATGTCATACTACTCGACGAGCCTACCGCGTTTCTCGACCTTCCCAGCCGTATCGAAACCATGTCGCTGCTACATCGCCTGGCCGAAGAAAACGGGAAAACAATTCTTATGTCGACACACGATGTAGAGCAGGCACTCGTCTTGGCAGATCGGTTGTGGCTGCTCTCTCCCGGGAATGGTCTCGAATGCGGAGCAACCGAAGATATGATTCTCGCCGGCCGACTCGATAAACTCTTCCCGTCGGAGAATATCCGATTCGATACCGAACACGGCAGTTATTACCCTCTCGTACACAGCCGTACTCCCATTACTCTTACCGCCGCCGACCCCACTTTATTGCATTGGGGTATCAACCTGCTGAATCGCAATGGATTTTCCTGTCTCATCGATGAAAACGTTTCGGTATCTGCCGAAAACAGACATACCCACAAAAACGGAGAGATACCTCATATTTCCATCAATGCAGTAAATTGCATCTCTCTCGCGTACAACGGAACGACTTGCACACTCCCCTCTTTTTCCGCACTGGCCGATACAATCAGAAGTATGAAACCTAAGCTGACAAACTCTCGACAATGAGACGGGCGGCACGCTGTGGAGCTCCGGGGCTTCCGAGACGGACTGCCACCTCGTCGTAACCGTTCAACATGGCAGCACGCTCGGGTGTCTCTCCCAATAACGGTTCGAGAGCCCTACGGGCATTCTCGACCGAGAAATGATGCACGAGAAGCTCTTTCACCACTGGGGCGTCGGCAATAAGATTGACCAAAGAAATATAATCGACTTTGATAAACGGCCTGAAAAGCGAATAGGTAAACTGTCCGCCCCTCATAAAATAACCAACCACTTGCGGCACACGTAACAAGGCCGTTTCGAGCGTAGCCGTGCCCGAAGTTACCAAAGCAGCATGCGATTGCTGTAACAACCGATAGGTCTTTCCGAAAACAATAGAAATCTTTCCCTGCCTCAAATAAGGATCATAGAATCGAGGAGGGACACCGGGCGCCCCGGCAATCACAATCTGGTAATCGGGGAAAGAAGAAGCCGCACTGATCATGATGCTCAGATTGTCTTTTATCTCGGCCAGACGACTACCGGGAAGAAGGGCTATGATAGGCTTATCCGACAATCGGTTTTCGGTCGTAAAATGGCCGAAAGTCTCATCGGCATCGGCTCGCCCGTGTAATTCATCGACCGTAGGATTTCCGACATAGTCGATCGCATATCCGTGCTTGCGATAGAAATCGACCTCGAAAGGGAGTATCGAATACATGCGATCGACATAACGTTTTATCTCCTTGATACGATACTCTTTCCATGCCCAAATCTTCGGCGATATGTAGTAATGCACCGGCAGATGCAACTGCTCTTTGGCATAACGGGCTATTTTCAAGTTGAAGCCGGGATAATCGACCAAAATCAGGACATCGGGACGATAAGCTGCCAAATCGTTCTTGCACAAAGTTATATTTTTCAAGACTTGCCGAAGGTGCAATGCCACCTGCACAAAACCCATATAGGCCATTTCGCGATAATGGCGCACAAGCGTCCCGCCGACCTGTTGCATGGCATCTCCCCCCCAAAAGCGGAATTCGGCTTGCGGGTCGCACTCGCGAATGGCACGCATAAGATTGGCTGCATGCAAGTCGCCCGATGCTTCACCGGCAATCAAATAATATTTCATATCGGAAAATGTTTGACACAAAAATAGGTGAAGTTTCCGGGTTATCCTATTTTTAAGACGATTTTCGATGCCGGAAATAGTCTGGCTAAATACAATAAAGCAAAAAGAAAAGCGTTATTTAATCGATATGAAAAAGAAGGTCATACTCATAAGCGCCATCTCGGTAGTAATCGCATTCCTCGCGACAAGCTGTTTCGACGAAAAGTTTACCGACGACCCGTCGCACGTACTATCGTTCTCGACCGATATCGTAAAATTCGACACGATTTTTACCGACAAAGGTACAGCCACCCTTTCGTTTCGCGTCTACAATCGCAATAATCGGGCGGTACGAATCGAATCGGTACGTCTGGCCGATGCCGAACATTCGGGATTCCATATCAACGTCGACGGAGAAAAAGGCCCCGAAGCCGGCCCTATCGAATTAAGTGCACAGGACAGCCTTTACGTCTTTGTAGAGGCGAATATCGACCCGACTGACGTATCGACCCCGTTCCTTGTCAAAGACTCTATCGTTTTCCTTACAAACGGAGTAAAGCAAGATGTGAAAATAGAAGCCTACGGGCAAAATGCCGTCGTATTTCGAGGTGGAAAAATCATTTCGACCGATACGACATTTACCGACAAACGTCCGTTCCTTATTTACGACAGCCTTGTCGTCGCTTCCAATGCAACCCTATCTCTCACCGCGGGGACTACCCTGTATCTGCATGACAAAGCTTTCGTGCGCATCGACGGACGCATGCGGGCACAAGGCACTGCCTCAAAACGTGTTACTCTGAGAGGCGACCGTACCGACAATGTTTTTCCCGATCTGCCTTACGACTTCTACTCCGGACAATGGGGGGGGGTACAGTTCGGGCCGGAGAGTTACGAAAATCTTTGGGAATACGTCGATATGCACGGTTCATCATGGGGAATCCGCATCGATTCGAGCGATATTTCCCGCGATAAGCTGACTTTGCAGCACAGTATCGTCCACAACTCGGCTTCACACCTTATTTCGGCCTCTCATGCACGAATCAACGGGTATAACTGCCAACTCACCAATGCAGGCGGAGCGTTGCTGCACCTTACGGCTTGCCGCTCGGAATGGATACATTGTACCATAGCCAATCTTTATAATTGGGACGTTATCTCCGCACCGGCTCTTACTCTTCTGGAATATTATCCTGCCGACTCTGTCGCTCCCGAAATGCAGCCCCGTTTCCTTATAGCCAACAGTATCGTAACGACCCGTGGACTTTTCATGGCACCAAGCGAAATAGAAGGATTGAATATCTCTTTCGACAACTGCCTTTTCCAAGTAAACGGAGAAGATGACGAAAACTTTTTATCCTGTATCTGGGAAAAAGACCCTGCCTTTGTTGCTACGGGCGACAACTACATTTTCGATTTCAGGATTACCGAATCTTCCCCTGCCCGGGAAGCCGGAAGCACAGCCTATCTCAATGACACCACCGCCGTGGACCTCTACGGCATACCCCGTCCTACCGACGGCACCCGTCCCGACATCGGAGCCAGCAATTATACCCGGCCCTCACAAGATGATGCGCTTTAAAATGTCTTGCTTCTCCCGATGAGTATCTTTCACAGATTTCCGTCCCCGACATAATCAAAATATAAAGAGGGAGAAAATATTTTTTCCACCCTCTTTATTTCTGTTTTTCATAGAGACGTCCTTGATAAGTTCCCCGTTCCCGCATGCGCCTCAAAAGACGTGCCGAAAACTCATGGTTTTTCAATCCCCAACGGGGTGCGATGAGCAATGTATCGGGAGACTGGGACACAAACCGTTCGACAACAATGTCGGGACGTAACCGTTCGATAAAATCTATCGCTAAGTCGATATACTCATCGACCGCATAAAAGTGAAAATCGGCAGGTTCACGCTCATACTCCCGTGCCATGCGTGTGCCCCGTATCAACTGCAACTGATGTAACTTTACCATTGTCAACGGCAATTCCGAAAGACGGGCGGCATGAGACAGCATTTCACCCCGGCTTTCTCCGGGAAGCCCCAATATCATGTGTGCTCCGACGGGAATACCCGCCTCTGCCGTGCGCCTCACCGCATCGACGGCACAAGCATAGTCATGCCCCCGATTGATTTTCAGGAGCGTAGCATCGAGCGTACTCTCGATACCATACTCCACCATCATGTAACACCGGCGGGAAAGAGTCGCCAGATATTCGAGCAACTCCCCCGGCATGCAATCGGGCCGCGTACCGATGATAAGCCCCACGACACCGGCGTGAGCCAACGCTTCTTCGTAACAAGTCACAAGACGGGACATTTCTCCATAAGTGCCGGTATAGGCCTGAAAATAGGCCAAATATTTCATCTCGGGATATTTACGAGCAAAAAAAGCAATACCTTCATCGAGTTGCTCCGTAATACTCCTCCCCGTATGACAGTAATCGGGGCTGAAAGTCTGGTTATTGCAGTAAGAACAACCGCCCCACCCTTTCGTGCCGTCCCGATTGGGACAAGAAAATCCCGCATTCAGCGAGATTTTCTGTACCTTATACGGGAAACGGGAAGCCAAATAATTTCCCATATCGGCATAAAGCGGTCGAATATGATCTGCCATCAATGCCCGAAATTTTTATAAAATCCGACAACGGCAATAATCCCTTTTTGCAAAATATCGACAGGGATATTTTCGTTGGGAGAATGGGTTGCATCGCTTTCGAGACCGAAGCCCATAAGTATGGACTTGATGCCCAGCACCTGTTCGAAAACGGCGATGATAGGAATGCTACCTCCGCGACGTACAGCCAACGGACGTTTTCCGAAAGCCTCTTCATAGCCCTTCTCGGCCGCCTTATACGCCGGAATATCTATCGGACACACATAGCTCTCGCCGCCATGTATCGCCTCTATTTTCACTTGTACCGTATCAGGAACGACCCGTCTGAAATGGTCGATCATCAACTGTTCTATTTTATGATGATTCTGATGCGGAACAAGCCGGCTCGACAATTTGGCGTAAGCTTTCGACGGCAGTACCGTCTTGGCTCCTTCTCCTGTATAACCACCCCAAATGCCGCAGACATCGAAAGTGGGACGTATGGCCGTACGTTCGAGTGTCGTATAACCTTTCTCGCCGAAAAGCGTTTTCACACCTACATTAGCTTTATATTTGTCTTCATCGTAAGGAACAGCTGCCAACATATCGCGTTCTTCACGGGAAACTTCCTCGACATCATCATAAAAACCGGGCAGTGTAACACGACCATCGGCATCGGTAAGGGCGGCAATCATCTGACAAAGGACATTGATGGGATTGGCTACCGCTCCGCCGAAAATACCCGAATGCAAATCGTGATTGGGTCCGGTTACCTCGACCTGCCAATATGCCAAACCGCGTAAACCCGTCGTAATAGAAGGTATGTCGGCTCCTACCATACTGGTATCGGACACCAAGATGATGTCGGCTTTCAACATATCGGTATGCGCATGGCAAAATTCTTCGACTCCGGGCGAACCTATTTCTTCTCCACCTTCGATGATGAACTTCACATTGCAACGTAATATTTCCTCTTTCAAGGCATATTCAAAAGCTTTGAGCTGTAAAAACGACTGGCCTTTATCGTCATCGGCTCCCCGGGCATAAAGGATTCCGTCTTTGATGACCGGCTCGAAAGGCTCTGTATTCCATAATTCGAGAGGCTCTACGGGCATCACATCATAATGCCCGTAAACAAGTACCGTAGGCCATGCCGCATCCAAAATTTTCTCGGCAAACACCACCGGAGATGCAGAGGTAGGCATGACTTCGGCATGATCGACTCCGGCTGCCAAAAGCAGTTCCCGCCAACGGGCGGCACAAGCCTCCATATCGGCTTTTCGGGAAGAGTCGGAACTGATAGATGGAATGCGGATCAGCGAAAAAAGCTCCTCTCTGAATCGGGCCTTATTCGCCTCGATATACGACTTTATATCCATATTCATATATTTTTTAAAGATGTTTTGTCTTGTTCATCAGATAATGGTCGAGCACAACCATAGCAGCCATAGCCTCGACGACGGGTACTGCTCGGGGTAAAACGCACGGGTCATGACGACCGCGCGCCTTAACAATAACCGGATTTCCGGCTTTGTCGATGGTAGCAACATCACGCAAAAGAGTTGCCACCGGCTTGAATGCAACCCTGAAATAAATATCCCCACCATTGGAAATACCTCCTTGTATGCCACCCGAATGGTTGGTTTCGGTCATGACACGGCTGTCCTGCACGACAAACGTATCGTTCATCTGAGAACCACGATATTGTACTCCGCCGAACCCCATACCGTATTCAAAACCTTTCACGGCATTGATCCCCAACATCGCGGCACCCAAATCGGCGTGCAGTTTATTGAATACAGGTTCGCCCAATCCTACGGGTACACCCTGAACAACACCGGTGATGATCCCACCGACAGTATCGCCTTCGGCCTTTACTTCCGATATAAGTTCTATCATACGTCGGGCGGTTTCCGCATCGGGACAACGGACGATATTTTCTTCGATACAATCGAGATTATAATCGGTATAGTTCCCAGACAGAGCAATAGGGCCAACCTGAGAGGTATAGGCACGCACTCTGATTCCCAAACCGGCCAATGCACTCTTGGCCAACGCACCCGCGACACAACGGGATATCGTTTCCCGAGCCGAAGAGCGTCCTCCCCCACGATGGTCGCGCACACCGTATTTCATCGCATAGGTATAATCGGCATGGGAAGGACGATAGCAATCCCGCAAATTATCATAATCGTTCGAGTGTTGGTCTTGATTGTAAACGACAAATCCTATGGGTGTTCCCGTAGATCGACCTTCGAAAACGCCGGAAAGTATCTCCACTTTATCGCTCTCTTTCCGCGCCGTTACAATGGACGATTGTCCGGGACGACGACGGTCGAGCTCATGTTGTATAAATTCTGTATCTACCTCGACTCCGGCCGGCATACCGTCGATAACCCCGCCGACACCCAAGCCGTGAGACTCGCCGAAAGTTGTCAAACGAAATATATTTCCAAAACTATTCATACTTACAGGATCACATTTATATCATGTATATTGACAAAGATAATGATTTTATGCGAACCTCATTCTCTTGTGGTTTTTATTTTCCGACGAAAGCAATAAAAATCCGATCGGAAGCTCTTTTGGGAAACAATATCTTTTTTTATGTAGGATATTGATGTAAAATTTCTATTTTTGTGTAAATCAAATATCTAAAATAATATAACTATGAAAATCTCTTATTTGTTTTTAGCCGAAGGTTTTGAAGAGATCGAAGCTCTGACCGTAGTAGACATGATGCGCCGCGCAGGCATGGAAATACGTACCGTATCCATAACCGACGAAAAGATCGTTTCCGGTGCTCACGGTATTTCTGTATCGGCCGATATGTTACTGAAAGAAGTCGATTTCGGTACGGCAGAATGGCTCATATTGCCGGGAGGAATGCCGGGTTCTAAGAATCTGGGTGGTTGTGCTCGTCTAGTCGATGCTCTGAAAGGCCACGCAGCAGCCGAGAAACCGTTGGCAGCTATTTGTGCTGCTCCTTTTGTTCTTGGGGTCAATGGCATGCTCGAAAATCGCGCGGCAACATGTTATCCGGGTTTCGAGGGTATGTTACACGGTGCAGTGGTGAGTGGACGTATGGTTGAAATAGACCGGAATATTGTAACGGGAAAGGGTCCTGCTGCGGCTACGGACTTTGCTTCGGCTATCATCGGTATGTCGAAGGGTAAGGAAGCCATCAAGGAAGTACGACTAGGGATGTTGGTGGATAGTGAGTAGTGT
>CDYK01026364.1_pt1 | contig 42594 bp, 45 predicted proteins | sample 554841 | NCBI WGS metagenome assembly CDYK01 (sample SAMEA3182102, study PRJEB8094) | gut metagenome | biome: human; feature: gut; material: Stool; isolation source: human stools | place: Canada | collected 2013-02-18
ATCTGGCTTCCCGCCGGATGCGCTTTGTAGTATTGTGGATCCGCTCGAAACCCAGAACTTCCGTGTTATAGCCCAGCTTGCGGAAGGCGGCTGTGCCGGTGTAGCCCTGGAGACTGAGCGCCCAGAACGCCTCCTTGAAAGCGAGGGTGTAGGATATGCTGTCTGCCGTCACCCGCAGCGTGTAGGGGTTTGCCTGCAGATGCTTCAGTTCCTCTGGTGTGAATTTCTTCTTCGTGCCCATACAGCACCTCCGTTCGGTAGTTCTATCATAACACAGGTGCGGCGCTTCTGCCCCTATGGGTCAAATGCGTGTCCGCCGAACGGGACCATGGGTCAAAATCTCGTGTCCATTTTCTTGGGTACAGTTTAGAAAAAAGCGGGCAGGGCTGGACGGAAACAATGGAAAATCCGCCGAGCGAACGGTGGTAAAAAGCACAAATCGGAGCCGAAATGACTCCGATTTGTGCGTGAGACAACCTACGGACCAGAAGGCCGGGGGTTCGAATCCCTCACGGCGTACCAAAAAGCCACACCAATTTGGATATTTTAAGCGCAACGCTTAGAATACCAAAGGGTTGCCGCCTTTTTTTATTTCAAATTTTGCACTCAGGAAAAAAGATATTTTCGCGTTATTTTGGTAACTGGGGAGATTCGAACTCCCCCTTTTGCGATTTCAAGGGCAGAATTCAAAGAAGCGCCCTTTTTGCGGGCGCAAATTAGAGCGTTCTTTCCTCAAAATTTCATACGATCTTTCGGGCGTCTGTTTGTTGGTTTCGTCGAAGCCATCAATTAGGCGCCCTTTTTCATTTCACAACTTAATCTATCAACCGGCCGGAGCATTTCAGGATGCTCCGGCTTATTTTTTCCCTATAAGGAGGACTTTACAATGAACGATCAGAACGAAACCGCGCAGCTCCGTTACCTTGAAGAAACCGCCATTCGGCTGCGGCAGAACGGTTTTACGGTAGAACCGATTGAAGATCACCACCTGCCCGTCTGCTGGGGAAAAGGGCGTCTCTGCCGCATCTCCGGCAAGGGCAGTGTGCTGTACCGGCAGGAGTGTGTGGACAGCGTCCGGGCGCAGGATGCGCTGCAAAGCGTCATCGACACCGCCAAAACGACTTCGGAGTACATGACGATTCTGGAAACCGCCACGCTTCTCAAAGCCGGCGGTCTCACCGGCGACTACCGCGTCCTTGCGGACTTCGGCAGCGCGGTGCTGGCGGGCCACCCCACTGAGCGCGGCGTGCAATTCGTGACTTGGGAGTGGGACTTCGACCGAGAGGGCGTCCATCACGGACATTATTTTCAGGACGACTATGAAGCCGCCAAACGCGATTTCACCGTGCGCAGCGGACTTGTTCCAAAAGACGCCCTTTTTGAGCCGGAGCAGCTTGCGGAGATCTACCGCGCGCTAAGGCTTGTCCGTGAACAGGATGAAAGCCTTTCGTTTGGACGGGATCAGGAACTGACGGAGCTGATGGAGCAGGTCGGCAAATCACTGCCGGAAGCCGCTCTGCGGCAGCGGGACGCACCGGAACAGATTGGCATGACAATGAAATAAGCACGTGCACAGGCCGGACAGAAATGTCCGGCATTTTTTATTTTACGAGGAGGAAAAGATGATGGAAATTTACGGCACGATCCACTTCAGACTCATTCTCCCGCACTTCCCCGGCTTTCAGCAGGAGCCGTTGCCAGCGCCTGTTTGCAGCCGTTCGCCGGATTGCAAGGACTGCCCCTATCCCCACCACGGTTTTCTCTGCTGGGGCGCGGACGGAACCTGCCTGCGGAGCCGAATGAATGAGATCAACGAGAAAAAGGGGGACAACGATCATGATGAGCGCAGTTCTGAGTAATCCAAGCCACCCGAAATACGGTGTGGCAACCATCCCGTTCCCCATCCCCCGCGACCAGTACGCGCACTGCATGGAGCTGTTGGAGGTACTGGAGATCGGCGACGCGGTCAAGGCGGACTGCAAGGTGGAAAAGATCGACAGCTTCTATACTGTCCTCAAGCGCACGGAGATGCTCACGGTCAATGCGGAGGAACTGAATTACCTCGCCAAGCGGCTGGACAGCTTCGACACCGGCGAAGCCGCGCAGTTTCAGGCGATGGCACACAAACTGGAGCTTTTCGAGTTAAAGGATCTCATCAACCTGACCTTCTGCTGCCAGCAGGCTACGGTCATCACCGACTTTTCCGACCTCGCCGCTGTTGGCCGTGACCACTACATGAACCTGCACGGCGGCAGCGCCAAAACAGAGGAACTGGATGCGCTGGATGGCGAGGAAACCGCGCGGCGGCTCATCGAAAGCGGCAGCGGCACGATCACCCCCTACGGTGTGGTCTACGACAGCGGCATGAAGCTGGAGCAGATCTATGACGGCCGGTTCTTCCCCTGTTATTACTATGAGCCGAATGCCATCACCGTTGCGGTGACCTCCAAAGCCGAACCGGAGGACACGGAGCATATCACATGGCTGTACCTCCCTATGGTGCAGGAGGAGATCGACCGCGCCCTCCTTCGCGGGGGCATCACAGACTCCGAGGATGTCCGCCTGCGGCTGGAGAACAGCCAGCTTCCCAATGAGGTGGATGTCCTGTTGGATATGGAGTACGAAACCCTCTCCGACCTCAACGAACTGGCAGCGGCAACGGATGGGTTGTCAAATGCGGATATGGAAAAGCTGGGCGCTGTGGTCATGCTGGCAGAGCCAAAGTCTGCGGCACAGATCAAAAACCTTGCGGAAAGCCTCGATCTGTTTGACTTTGCCCCTGGTGCGCACTCTCCCGCCGAGTACGGCAAGTACATGATCCGGCAGTCCGGCCGCTTCGACTATGACGAAAACCTCGATGCTTTTTATGACTATGAGAAGTACGGCACGGAGCGCATGAATGAGGAGGACGGGATGTTCACCGACCGGGGCTACATCGCGTACAAGGGCTATATCAGCATGGAGGAAGTAATGAACGGCAGCCAGAGCAGCCGCATGGTGATGGGAGGGATGATGTAAGCAAAAGCGGCTCGATCCATTTGGAACGAGCCGCTTGATAAGGAGATAAACTGGAAGTTATCCGCATTTCCACTTCCTTATTGCCTGCTCCACTGGGTCGCCTTCATAAAGCCCGCACAGAAAGCTGAAATTGTTACTGGTTAAAGCAATCACGAATTGAAGTAGACAACTCTTCATATCCTTTCAATATTTCTTCTTTATGTGCCTGCATTTCTTCATTCATTTTTGTATAGTCCAAACAGTTCTGATAACCTGCCTCATCCCAATATAGAACATTTTTGTCGGCATTATATAAAAGTCTGTCAGCACGTTCAATGGAGAAATTCTCAGCATTTTCAAACTTTATCGTCTGGTCAGCAGTATATATTATTTCGATAAAGCAGTCTGTATCATTCCAAATTTCACCTTCAGAAGTTTTTTGGATTTCCAGCAAATGACCGCCGCAATTGGAAATCTGACTTGCAAAAGAGCGGTATTGATAGGAATCAATGCTAATGCTCCGTTCTTCTCCCTCAGAATAAACATTGATTTCAGCAATGCTATTTTCGACAGCAGACAGTCCATCCGGTAGCTGTTTTTCATTGTTCCCCACTGCATAAATTCCAATCAAACAAAGTGCAAGGGTCAAACATAGTGTAACAATGGAAACAACTGCTTTTCGGCGATTTGTCTTTCTTTCGCATATGGCGGTACAGACAATATAGCCTGAAAATCCGCCCAAGGTATTGATTAGAAAATCTTCCATTTCCGCATATCTGCCGCCAAACAACTGTAATAGTTCAATCAAGAATGAGATTAAACCGCTAATAATCGCCACCTTTTTCCAATTCCCTCTACAGGAACGAAAAATAAGCGGCAACAAAAAACCAAGAGGAAAAAACAAAGCGAAGTTAAGCAATATAGGGACAATAGAACTCCCAATAAACGGAAGCAAATTATAATTGAAAGGACCATTCAGACTATAACTTAGTGTGAAAATCCCCGTTAGGTTGAGAAGCGTAACGCAGTAAATGCAGAATATTCCCTCAAACATATAATTCCATGAGATAGTTCTGCGTTTTTTGAAAAGATACAGCAACACAAAAATAACAATATAAATTATGATACCTAAGAAAAACGATTCTTTAAGTGCTTGTATACCTTTTATCATATAATTCATACTATCACCTTCCCTCAAGAAATACCGATTTGTTTGCCACATCATAGCACACCCCCAAAAATGTGTAAAGCCGAATTCTACACCGAAAGGAGACCAAAATCTTGAAAAATGCAACGCAATTTCATATCCGACCTGCCCGCCCGGAGGAGGCGGGCTTGTTTTATACCCCGCACCCAGAAGAAGATAAGCGGCTGGGTACCATCGGCCATGTCCGCATGGACTTCGGGCGCAGCGGCAACGAGTTCTGGCATACATGGTGGCCCCGTGGCCCGGAGGAACTGAACAGCCCCGCATTCAAGCTGGAGCTGCAGGAGGTCGTGGACACGCTGCGGGAGAGTGTACTGAAAAACCGCTTTGCCATGGAGCGTTTTTGCTATGAACACGGCGGGAAAATCAGCGGCGGCTGGACACAAAACTACGGTTATATCGTGGAAGCGGAGCATTACCGCTACTGCCTGCGCTGTAACCCGTCCCCTGGAGATTATAACGGTTATCTGACCTGCTTTGACCTCGATGTGCAGAGGCAGAACATGGCGCGGGACAAGCCGCTGGTGGGCCACGTGTCCTATGCCAATGGCGATACACAGGAGTTTACCGATGCCGAAGCCTTTCTCAAATTCGTCCGAGAGGAATTGCCGTATCACCCCACCACAGGCTTCCGGTATGAGGTACTGACCGACGATCCCACCGTCCGCAAGCAGGTGGACGATATCGTTTTTGACCTTTATGGCGAGGAAAATCCCCGCCAGTTGGAGGAATATCAAAAAACGCCCAAACAGGGCATGACAATGGGAGGAATAAGATGATGGACAGAAAAATGGTGAATTTTATCAGGGAGCAGTATCCCCCCGGCACCCGCATCCGGCTTAATTCGATGGAGGACCCTTATCATCCCATTCTTCCCGGCACCGAGGGCGAAGTGGACTTCGTGGACGATAAGGGGCAAATTTTCATGAAGTGGGACAATGGCCGCACGCTGCCGCTCGCCCCCGGCGAGGACAGCTTCACGGTGCTGCCGCCCAAGCTGACCACCCTCAAGCTGTATATGCCCCTGACCGCCGATCTCTACGAGCGAAACGAGTACGGTGAATTCGATGATTGCAGCACACTTCTGGAAGGCCGTGAGCTGCGGGGCTATCAGGATCAGATCACGGCGGCGCTGGTGAAAAACCAGATGCCGGAGGAGGCGGAGCGTGGGCTCATGCATTGGTATGATGAAGCCGACAGCGTCAACACTAAGGTGCGCACCGCCGTCTTCGCCGTGGAGGAGCGTGATCGCCAGCTCTGGGGCGTGGCGGAATGCCGCGTTGCCGGGGAATTATCGGACACAGAACTGGAAACCTTAAAGGAGTACCTCACTGGACAGGCATCGGACGGCTGGGGCGAGGGCTTTGAGCAGCGGGAAATTTCCGTGGATGACGGCGGTGAATTGTATGTCCACCTTTGGAACTCGGACGAGTGGAGCATCCAAACGGAGCAGGAGCTTTTCTCCCCCAAGCTGACGGAAGGTCTGCCAGAGCTGTGCTTTTCCACGCTGCCCGGCACCGGCGAACTCATCTGCATCAAGCGCGGTGAGAGCGGCTACTATCCCAGCGATTGGAGCACAGACGCCCCCGCGCAGAACCGTGAGATAGCGGACTACAACAACGAGCGGCTTGGGGTGACGCGGGAGCAGCGGCTGGCGATGGAATGCGGCAGCATGCACGGCTGGGGCGTCCCTGGTGCTGACCCCAGCTACTATGAGCAGAAGATGGGAGGAATGAAGTTTGGCTATGGCTGGATGCGGGGCTCGTTCCGCGCATGGATGGATAGCTGAAGGCAGACAACTGCAAAAACCGCAGTGAGTTTATCAACAAAGTGCTGCGCTTCTACATGGGCTATCTCGGCACGGAGGACAACACCGCCTATATCTCCCAAGCCATCCTCACCGCTATTCAGGGTACGCTGGACGACAACAACAATCGGCTCTGTCGCATCATCTTTAAGTGGGCGGTGGAGCTGAACATGATGTGCCACACCATCGCCGCGCACTTTCGTACCGATCCTATCCACACGCGGGAGTTGCGCGGCTTTGCGGTGGATGAGGTGAAGCGCACCAATGGTCAGGTGAGTTTTGAAAACGCGGTGCGGAGCCAGCGGCGCATAGAGCCGGATGACACATGGCCCGGATCGTACTGATTTCGCCCTACCTCAAGGGCGGACAGAACGCCGCGAAGCTGGCCCAGCGCACCCGCTACGTCGCCACCCGTCCCGGCGTGGAGCTGCTGGCGGATGAGCGCAGTACACTCCCCGCCACAAAAAAGCAACGGGATTTTATCACGCGGCTGCTGAAGTCCTTCCCCTCCTGCTGGGAACTCATTGAGTACGAGGAATATCTGGATCACCCCACCCAGGACAGCGCCTCCGCGTTCATCCATCAGGTGCAGGAAGACTACATGGAGGCGCTGGAGCAAAAGGAAAATTTTATCGACTACATCTCCCATCGCCCCGGCGTCCAGAAGGACGGTGAGCACGGGCTGTGGGACGCTCACGGTAAGGTACAAAATCTCGCGCAGGCGGTACGGGAGGTGGCGGAGCACACCGGAAATGTATGGACACCGGTGGTGGCGCTGCGCCGTGAGGACGCGGAGCGGCTTGGCTACGACAGCGCGGAAAACTGGCAGGCTTTGGTGAACGCCTCCATCTGTGACATCGCAAAAGCGTATAAGATTCGACCGGAAAACCTGCGTTGGTATGCTGCGTTCCACCAGAAGCCAAATCAGGTGCATATCCACATGATCATCTTCTCCGCAGATCCAAAGGAGGGCTACCTCACCAAAGAGGGTATCCGGGAAATGAAATCCGTCTTCGTCAGGCGGATCTACCACGCGGATCGGATGCACATCTACCAGCAAAAGGATACCGCGCGGCAGGAGTTGCAGGCACAGACCCGCAAGGCAATGGTGGAGTGCATCGCACAGCTGGAGCATGGCACGTCGGATAACCCACGGCTGGAGCAGCTCACCGAAGAACTGGCGGAACGCCTGCTGACGATCAAGGGCCGAAAGGTCTACGGCTACCTGCCGCCAAGGGTCAAGGCCATCGTGGATGCCATCGTGGAGGAGCTGGCGAAGGACGAGCGGGTGTCCGCCGTCTATGAAACGTGGCAGACGCTCTACGAGCAGGTGTGTCTGGACTACGATCAGCGGCCGCCCAAGCGTCTGCCGCTGTCCCGGCAAAAGGAGTTCCGGAGCGTCCGCAACATGGTCATTCAGGAAACACTGCAATGGATAGCAGAGTGGCAGCGGTACGCGGATGTGCGGAGAACACCTTCCGCGCAGGAAGGACCTATCATCAAAAAGGATGCCGCAGAAGCCGCGCCAAAGAACTCTGAGGTCACGGCATCTCTCGCGTCGGCGCAGCCCAAATCTGACCGTGCGGCGAGTGCCACGCCAGAAGATTCCGCCTCCTCTGATGCTGCCGCTTCTGAGGGCACCACGCCGCCTGCGGTTGAAGATGCACCGGCTTTTTCTCAGCAGTCAGTTCACCCTGATCAGCAAAAAGAGAGCGCACCGGCTGGATCAGATTATCATGCTCCCACGGTGAGAGAAACCGTCGTGCGGATGCTGCACCACATGAGCAGGATCTTCGAGGACAACAGCAAGATCGACCAGATCCACCGCGGCTTGCAGATCGACCGCAAGCGCCGACAGGAATTGCAGCGCAAGCGGCTGGCAATGGGACACAAGCCGGACGATCACGAGGAGCAGACATTCAGATAAAAAATGCTGCCGCAATTTGAATTGCGGCAGCTTTTTTTGAAGTCAGATTTGTGTTTGCGTCGGAACGAATTCCAGCTTGAGCGCCATTCCCATGCCTGCGGCAAGACGCTTGAGCGTCCGCAGAGAGGGATTGGCCGTTCCGCTTTCCAGCCTGCTGATGTCAGCCTGTGTAATGCCGGTAATGTCGGAAAGCTGCTTTTGCGTCATGCCATTTTCCTCACGGCCTTCAACAATGGCGCGCATGATCTGACGTTCCGGTTCCTGCGCATCCCACTCCGCACGGAACGCAGGGTCCTGCATTCTTTCGTTCAAAGTCTCACGAAAATTCTTCCCCATAAATCATGCCTCCTTTTTTTGATTAAAGTCTGCGCGATACCGCTTGGCACGTTCTATCTCGCGCGGCGGGGTTTTCATCGTCTTTTTTACAAAGCCATTGGTGAGGATCACTCTGCGTCCCACCACGAAAAAGTAAAGCACCCTGCTGATATCCGTACCTTGCTTTGCACGCACTTCAAAAATTCCGTCATCCAGCACCTTTGAATATGGCTCGCGTAAGGCGGGGCCTTTGCTTTCGAGCAATTCCAATGCAGCGAATATTTTTGCCTGCATTTTATTATCCTGCGAGAGAATGAATTCTTCAGCAGGTCTGCTGCCATCATCCTTCTCGTAGTATTCCACAGTGTAGTCCATACATTCACCACGCTTTCTCCGCAACTCATTATATGTGATAAAACACATATTGTCAACAGAAAGAGCAATGACCTGAAAGGAAACATCATGAGCCAATTTATCTATTTCACGCCGGAGGAAAAGGCGCGGGCGCAGAACACGGATCTCGTGTCGCTGCTGCGCGCCCAGGGCGAGCGACCCGTGCGCTCTGGCCGGGAGTTCCGTACTCCCAACGATCCCAGCATCACCGTGCGGGGCAACAAATGGTTTGATCACTCCGCGCGCGTCGGCGGCTACGCCGTCAGCTTCGTCCAGCGCTATTACCGTCTCCCTTATCAGGAGGCGGTTTTGCTTTTGCTGAGCAGAAAGAACAGAAAAACATATGAACAGGCAAAGCCTGTGAATGAAGTTTCAAAGGCCTTCGCGCTGCCGGAGCCTTACGGAACCATGCGGCGTATGTATGCCTACCTTATGCGTCAGCGCCACATCAACCGCGAGGTTATTTCCGCCTTCGTACATGAAAAGCTGCTCTACGAGGACAAGCATCACAACTGCGTTTTCGTGGGACTGGATGGCAGCGGTGAGACAAAGCACGCCCACATCCGCAGTACCAACAGCGAGGGACAGGTGTTCCGCATGAACATTGAGGGCAGCGCAAGTGAGCACTGCTTCCACAAAAACGGGACCGACAAGTCCCTCTATGTGTTCGAAGCGCCCATCGACCTTCTGTCCCACATTACCCTCTATCCATACGGCTGGCAGGAACACAGCTACGTTGCCTGCTGCGGGCTCTCCATCCAGCCGGTGCTGGAGCGGCTGCGGCAGAATCCGAAGCTGGACATGGTGTACCTGTGCCTCGACAACGATGACGCGGGCAACGATGCCTGCGACCGTATGACGGATACGCTGGAGGACATGGGCTTGGATGTGGAGCGTCTCTGCCCGGTGCGCAAGGACTGGAATGACGATCTCTGTGCCAAATTCGAGAGGAAGGAGAAAGACACATGAACGAAAACATATGGCCCCTGATTTTGCTTGGCGGCGGACTGCTGGCATTCTTGCTCGCGGTGTCCTTCCTCTCCAAGAATTACTCGCTCAACAATTTCAAGAGTAAAACCGTTGGCGACGGTCAGCACGGCACAGCCCGGTGGGCAACGCCCAGGGAGATCAGCAAAATATACCGGACGGTACCGTTCCGTCCCCGCCGCTGGCGCAAGGGAGAGGAGTTGCCTACGGAGCAGGGACTCGTCCTCGGCAGCGTCGGCGGCAGAAACCATAAAAGCAGGGGAGGATTTCTGTTGAAAATCTCTCGCAGGCTGCTGGAAAAGCTGCGACGTCCTGTGGAGGGAAAGCGGAAGACGAAGAAAAAATCAAAGGCTCTCTCAAAAGTCAAAAAGATGATTGAGGAGCAGCGAGATATCCGGGCGCTGGTGGACAGTGATGACGTCCACTGTCTGATGATTGGCGCCTCCGGCGTGGGCAAGACGGCATTTTTTCTATACCCGAATCTCGAATACACCTGCGCCTGCGGCATGAGCTATTTGGCGCTCGACACCAAGGGCGACCTCGCACGTAACTACGGCTGCATCGCATCGAAATATTACGGCTATCAGGTCACGGTCATTGACCTGCGCAATCCGACATGCTCGGACGGTTTCAATTTTATGACGCTCGTGAACCACTATATGGACAGAGCAAAAAGAGACCCCAACGATCTCACTGCCAAGGCGAAAGCAGAGAACTATGCCAAGATCCTCGCCAAAACAATCATCAGTCCGGAAGGCTCCTCGCAATATGGCGACAACGCCTTTTTCTATGAGAGCGCAGAGGGTGTGCTGGCCGCCATCGTCATGCTGCTTGCGGAATTTATCCTGCCGGAAAAGGACGGCACAGAGAAGCGCCACATCGTTTCGGCGTTCAAGCTGGTGCAAGATCTGCTGGCAGCGCCGGGCGGCGGACGGGGAAAGAACGGATTTCATGTGTTGATGGACATGCTCCCGTCTGTACATAAGGCACGCTGGGTGGCGGGCGCGGCGCTGACGGCGGCGGATCAGGCGATGGCATCCGTCATGTCGACGGTACTTTCAAAGCTCAATGCCTTTTTGGACTCGGAGCTCGAGCAGGTCATCTGCCGCGATAACCCTATCGACGCAGAACGTTTTGCGTCGAGCAAATGCGCCATCTTTGTTGTCATTCCCGAAGAAGACCCCACGAAGAATTTCATCGCCAGTCTCATGATCCAAAACCTCTCGCGCGAGCTCTTCTCCGTAGCGGATGAAAACAGAGGAAGGCTCAAAAACCGCGTGGTCATTTACGCGGATGAATTTGGTACGATGCCGCCCTTTGACGTGCTGTCGTTGTTTTCCGCCGGACGTTCCCGAGGTCTGACGCTAGTGCCCATCATCCAGAGCCTTGCCCAACTGGAAAAGAACTACGGAAAAGAGGGCGCGGAAATCGTGTGTGACAACTGCCAGGACACCATCTTTGGTGGCTTTTCGCCCCAGAGCAAAACGGCAGATGCCCTCTCCGCTGCCCTCGGCAGCAGGACGGTACTGTCCGGCTCCGTCAGTCAGGGGAAAGAGAGCAGCCAGTCCTTGCAGATGATGGAGCGTGCTCTCATGACACCAGATGAACTGAAATCCATCCCCAAGGGTGAGTTTGTAGTGATGAAAACGGGAACCTATCCCATGCGCACTAAACTGCGTCTCTTTCTGGATTGGGGCATCACCTTTGACCCGGACGGCTATCGGATGCCGGAGCGGGCAGCCCGAAAGATTGCCTATGTTGACCAGAGCGAACTCGTTCGCAGCATCCATCGGAGCTGCACAAAGAATCCCTATAACATGGAGGGAAGCAGATGAGTCAATTCAACTTTATCTACGCCGAGGAGCATCTGAGCCACCGGGAGAAGGCGGTCTATATCTATCTTCGGGACCGGGCGGATGCCTCCGGTGTCTGCTGGCCTGGGATCAAAACCATTGCCCGTGAATTGGGACTTTCGCCGCGGACAGTCCAGCGGGCCTTGGCAGATCTTGAGCGCAGGCAGCTCATCGAGAAGCGGAACCGCCGCCGCTCAAACGGCAGCCTCACCAGCAATTTATACCGGCTGACCAAGCACAAAACGTCACAGCCTCCCGCCAAGGGGGGACTGTGACGTTTTTACTCTCAAAATTCTGTCCATAGGGTAGCGTCACCATGGCGCATCCGGAAGAGCCTACTCTACCGAAGGATACAGGACAGAGAAAGAACAAGAATATGGAGGAACTTATGAAGATGATCGTTAGAAGAACAGCGTTGGCTGTCTGCACCCTTGTCCTGGCAGTGATCCTGTCCACAGCCGCTTCCGCTGCCTGCACAGGCTTTGATGACGTGCCGGAGACTGCAGACTGCTATGAAAGCGTGATGTATCTGGCTGAATGTGAGATCGTCGCCGGAACGGGGAATGACTGCTTCTCGCCGGAACAGCTCATCACTGTGGAGCAGTGGGCTGTCATGCTCTGCCGCGCCTATGGTGCGGAAACTATCGGTGACAGCTGGCAGGATGTAGGTCGAAGCAGCGTCGTGGAAGCCTACCGGCAGGGCTGGCTGAACGAAACCGCGCTCTCCGCGCCGCGCTCACCGATGTGTCGCAGCGTGCTGGTTGAGAGTGCTTTTGCCGCCGCGGATGTTCCGGTCTATGACAGCACGCTCTACGAGGGAGGGGCATCGCTCAGCACGGCTGACAACATCCTGCGCGTGGGGCGGGAGCTCGGGCTGTGCTCTGATGATGCGGATACCAATGCGCTCGTGACGCGCGGAGATGCGGCAATCATTCTTCATGTTGTCCTGACACAGAGCTTCCGCATTGAGGAACCGCCTGTACCGGTGACGTTGGTGAATGCGGCAGGTGTCAATGTCAACGATTTCCTGCTGGAACTGCGGAAATTACCCGAACAGGTCCTCGATGCCTTCAATGCCGCTGGCTGGACGTACCGTATCGACTTCGACTACATCAGCGGCCTCAGCAAGAAACTGAACATGAGCTGCATTGGAGCCACCAACTACAGCCAGAAAACCATCTACCTCTCGGAAGCCAGCGCGACGCTCCATGAATTCGGACATTTCCTCGATTGGACGCTGGGATTCCCCGCAGAGCATGAACAGCTCTTTCGTGCAGAAGCTGCCGCCGCGCCGCTGCGGAACTATGCCAAAACCAACGCCAGAGAATACTTCGCAGACTGCTTTGCCTATTGGGTGAAGTACGCAGGAAATACCAATGCTATATCGTTGCTGCAAGAATGCGCTCCGATGATGTATCGGTATATGGAAGATTTGATGAGGATAGCAAACTGGCTCTAAGATACGTGTCAATAACAGATAGAATCCCAACTTACTTCGAGGCATTTATGGTTTAAACCATAAACGCAAACAATTCGGATTTCACTTGCTCACAATGTTGCCAAGATTCTATGCAGAAATCGTGCCTCATTATAGGACTTGCAGAGATAGGCAATGCCGTAACCGCTAACTTTTCCAGATCATGCTCCATTGCAGTGCCTCTGCATAGGGTACAGAATTTTTCATTTCCCATTTTAAACGATTTTGATTCGCGTCGTAGGCAAAGCTACTCTCGAGATTATTGCAGCTGCTTCAGCACGTGTAATGGTGTCAGATGGTCTGAATGCTCTGGTTCTTTCATCTCCGGTCAAGATGCCTGCTCTGTAAAGAGCAAGTATCTCATCAGCGTATTCACTTCGTTCGCTTACGTCAGGAATATAATCATAGTCAATGTCGTTGACAACGGCAAAATCAGATGTTGCTTTCGCGAAAATATGTGCTATTTGCGCTCGTGTTGCGTAAGCATCGAGGCTGGAATATTCACCGTTCGAGACAATTCGATTTTTTACACAATAGTTCAGATAGGCATCATACCATTTACCACCATCTGATGCTGAAAAAGAGATACTCTGGTTATTACATGTGGCATGGACAACAGCAGCCATTTTAATTGCTTCGCTCAGTGTGATATTGCCTATAGGGTGAAATGTACCGTCAGTATATCCGTTCATAATGCCCAACTGGACAACTGACTTTATAACGCCCTGTTGCTGACTTCCATACCATGCTGACTCATCCGCGTCCAGGAAGCCATAATAGTCGGTAGATGTGCTGAATTTAGTGTCGGAATCTGTAAGGCTATCCGTATCAATACAGGTAATGCTATTCCGAATTTTCTCTGACCATCCCCATAGACGGCCGAGGTTGTCCGTATACTGCCACTCTGCCGGCAAATATATAGCCGCGTTGTCGCCGCCTTGTTGGAAAACCCTTACTTTGGTGATTGTGTCTGATTTAATAGACAGCTGTTGGTACTCTTTCAGCTTGGAATTGTCGGAGAAACCGTTGGTCATATAAAGCTGCACAGAATCATCATTTTGCTTCTTGGCATGAACGATCAAACCGGCAGTGTCTCCCAGCCTTTTTCCGTCGCTGAGCCTCACAAGGCCGCCTCTGTTCAGACTATTGCTCTTTTCCGGGCCGACAAGATACGACAAGTACACCTCGTTACCGCAGCTTGTCATGGAAGCGTAAAAGTTCACAAATTCTTGGGGCAAAACCTTATTATCGCTAACTGGGATACTGTACTGATTGATCCATTTTCCGTGTTCATTCAAAAGGAATACCTTGCCAGTATAGGCATCTACAAAACATGGCCTGCCATTCAATGCCGAAATCGCATAAGGCTCTGTGCCAGCAGGAATGTCCACAGATTTGACGATCTCATCGCTATCCCAGTAACACAACGAACTTCCATTTTCCCATAAGGCAACATTTTCGCAGAGGACAACATTACTGGCCGCAGCCACATTAACATTGTCTTGAAGAATAAAAAGGCTGTATTGCAAACCCTTTGGATTCTTCGGATAGAATAGGTCAAGCCAAACTGAACCATTTGGTTGGACAGACATATTCTGAATGATCATCTCATCTTCTAAATCTTCGCCGCTTCGATAGCAAGCCTGCAATTCAAGCGTCTTTTCATTTATACAGGCTACTGCATCTTTGTCTATCGAGCTATCATGCAAAAGAAGCCATATATGATCGTCTTGAGCTATCATATCTTTCACATAATAGGAATCTATTCCGCAGCTCAGTTTAGAATTGTTCTCACGATCAATAGCCGCAACACTGGAATTGAATATGACCGCAACGACCAACGGGAGTATTATGCAGGCTTTTTTGAGTTTGTCTATTCCGCTTCTTTCCATGAGAATGCCTCCACTGCAAAATCATTTTGTTGTATCAATAGCCATACTAAAGGAGCTGATGGGATAAGTCAATAATTCTTTTAACGTCTGATATATAGATGTAAAAAGAGAACAAATTCTTACAAGGAATAACGCGCCATTCATTTTTCGACAAGTTAGCCAAATAAATATTTTCAGCTATGTGCAAAATGTTCTTCAAGTGGTGCATCAATGTAAATTATAGGTTGTTTTCCGTGTCAAACCATACGAGCGCACTATAGATAGTTCGAAAGTCTTCGAGGGTTTGATATCCCCGCACATCTGTTATAGAATGGAACGAAATCCGGTCTGGGTAAAGAAATGAGATCTTGCTGGTCGTATTGCTTTTTATGTTGGGACAGCAATACGACAGCGGAGAACAGGGAATCTTCCAAAATTCCCGATAAAAATTCTTGCTTTGATGTAGTATTTCACCCCAATTTGCAAGGTAATAAATAGAAGGGTGTGATTCCTTGTGGATGATATCAAGATCATTGATTTGTTCTTTGCACGTTCTGAGCTTGCAATCGAAGCGCTGGACGGCAAATATGGGGCGATTTGCCATAATCTTTCCCGCAGCATTTTGAAGGATCAACAGGACGCGGAGGAATGCGTGAATGATGCCTATCTCGGCGTTTGGAACGCGATCCCTCCGCACAGGCCCAATCCGCTGTCCGTCTTTGTCTGCAAGATCGTTCGGAATATTTCTATCATGCGTTATCGGGCCAATACAGCTCTCAAGCGAAACAGCAATTACGACTCGACAATGGAGGAATTGGAAGATTGTCTTGCTTCCTCAGCCTTGGTCGAGGACTCTCTTGAGGAAAAAGAGTTGATTGCAATCATTGAAGACTTTCTCAGGGACTTGTCACAGGAAAACCGCGTGATCTTCCTGCGGCGCTACTGGTTTTCCGACAGCTATGCAGAAATTGCGGCTCGAACCGGTCTGACGGAAAAGAACGTCTCTGTCCGGCTTTCCCGAATCCGTAAGCAATTACAAACGCATCTTGCAGAAAGGGGTGTTTTGGCTTGTTGACATTGGCTCAGAAATTCTCCAGCGCAATGAATGGGATCGACGACAAGTTCATCGAAGAGGCGCTGACCTATGAACGGTCCAAAAAGCGCAAGCCTTCCTGCGTACTGCGAATCGTCCTCGTCGCGGCCCTCATCTCCGTGCTTTTGTTCACGTCGGCGCTGGCGTTCTCGCCATCGCTTCGTGAGAACACGCTGAATGTCCTGGTTGAAATCTTCTCCGACCACGCCACGTTCCGTGTCGAGGGAGAGGAGCCAGCCGGATCCTATATCGCCGGTAAAATCGACTACTCGGCGCTGGAAGAGACCTATCGTCTTGATCCGGAAGGCTGCTACCGGGTCGATTTTGCCAGTGGCGCTACATTTTTCGGCAACAACGGTGAGATCATTTCAATCACCGTCGTGGCCATTAGAGACGGCTTAGTGGGAGGCTTTGAAATTGCTGACGATGCAGAGTCAAAGTCCATCACGCTTTACGGTAAGGATGCTACGCTTTACTGGGGTGAGGACCAGGAATGCGCGGGAGAAACCGGTACAGAGGCCTACATCTTTCAGATTGATGAAGAAAACGGTTGGCTCATCAACTTTCGGAGCTTCAAGCTCTCGCCGGACGAGCTTGTCTCCGTCGCAGAACAGGTCAAAATCTCATAGTCCGCTTACATTGCGTGCAATGAGCAAATCCTTACACTCAATGTTATCGATGCAATGAGTTATCAGGAATGGCAGTATCAAACATCACGCGGCATATCGGCCACATTGGCGCTCGGCCCTGGCAGAGCACTGATTCTGACTGATTTGCCGGACAGCTTTATGACCATCATTATTTTGGCGGGAAGTACCGACGGCTTGACGCGGGATCTGCTTGAAGAACTGGCTGACAGCTTCGATCTTTCAAAGCTCACTCCGATAGTGCTGCCGGAATCTCTCTACATTCCATCACCTTAATTTTTCATTTCAGAATATGCAGGAGGCCTTTTATCATGCGCCAAATTTCGAGACTTTCGGTCATCGCCGTAAGTACTGCTCTCCTTATAACACTAAGTTCATGCAGCAGCACACAGAGCACGCTGGAAGCCGATGACCAGCCGTCTACTCCAACAGAAAAAAGAGAAATGACAACCGATGTGCCGGAAAGCAACAATGCCAGCGGTAAATCTCCACAGGGATCTGTCACCGACACCGCAAACTTTGAAATAGCGGAAAACGAGGATGGCACAGTTATCATTAGCCGGTATATCGGTTCTGAAACAGATATTGTGATTCCCTTACAGATCGGCGGAAAAACTGTTTCCGCGATTGGAAACGTCACGGGTACGACCGGAGCGTTTGAAGGCTGCACGAGCATAACCGCCGTGGTGATTCCGGATGGTGTGACAGAAATTCAGGACAACGCCTTTTACGGCTGCACTTCGTTGGAGACGGTGACGATCCCTTCCAGCGTTACACTTCTGCGCAACTGTGCTTTTTGCGACTGTCCAAACTTGCGTGCGGTCTACTTCAAGGGCGATACACCGCAGCAAGCCAATTATGTATTTGATTCCACCGAAAATGTCACCATGTATTATCAGGACGGGACCTCCGGCTGGGAGAATCCATGGCACGGACGTCCTGCGGAAGTATATATCCCCGAATAAAAAGTGCAAGGGCCATGCTCAAATCTAACATCAAGAGGACAAGCACCATGATGAAACGTCTATTTCCCACCGCGCTTGCGGTATTGCTCCTGCTGCTTGCAGGCTGCACAGCAAAGCCGGATACATCCGATCAATCAAAGCCTACAGATTATTATTTGACCGATACCGACCTTCCGTTGGATGATGCTGCGCGGCTTCGCGCCGCGCCGGATTTCCTGACGGCGGAACAGCAAACACTTTACAGGCAGGCGTTTGCGCTCTATAGCGCGATGTTTGACGGCGAGACGACCGGCATCGACGACGCCTTCCCCGCCGCAGACGGCCAAGCCGAGTACGACGAGTACACGCCGGACGGCTCCGACTATACCTACATCAGCTCCCACAGCCGTTGGCAGTCCTGGGCTGACTTTGACCGCGTCATCCACGCGCTGTTTACCGATACGTTCTGGTCTGCCTGCAATGACGACGGTAACGCGCCGATCTACCTCGAGCACGACGGCCAGCTTTTTATCCTCGACTGCGCCTACGGCGACCAATATTACAACAGCAACATTCCCGACGAATTTACTCTGACTGCACAGACGGATGATCGGATCGACTTCACGGTGACGGCGCACTACTCTTATCCCTACCCTCGTCAGGACGAAACCGAGGCCGAGCGCGACGAGCGGCTGGAAACAAGCTATGAGTACACGCGCACCTATCCGGTCACTCTGATCTATACTGACGCAGGCTGGCGTTTTGATGCCTTTACCACGCCGAATCAGGCAGATATGCAGCTCCTCGGCGAGTGGGACGGTGTAGAGGAAACTGATTTCTATTTGCCAAATAATTAAATAGCCTTTCCCTCCCGTGCCCGCAAGGCTTAATGCAGCCGACCAATCTTGAAAGAAATCCTGTCAATGTCGGCTGCAGCGAATGGATGTCAGTCAGCACGACTGTAAAATTGAGGTGTAATGTCGTGCAGCGAAAATGGGTATAAGAGGGCGGGAACATCTTGCAAGGATGTTCCCGCCTGTAATCTGATCTGACCGATTTTCAAAGCAACTATAGAAGCTGCAGATCTTTACATAGTTCTCCTTTTTTAGAAAGCATTTTTACTTCGTTGTTTCGACCAAAGAAACGCTCTCAGCCATGTGCACAAGGTCATCTGTGCTCATCTGCGCTTGAACAGTAAACTGAATGTTGCTCTGCGTGTCGATCCATGTAATAGCATTGCTATCATTTTCCTGGTCTGCAGCAACAAAAATATAAGCTTCATATCCATTTACAGTATCTATCACAACATCAGCTGTGCTATCTAAAACAAATTGCGAAGCTGCACCCTGTTGAAGATAAATATAATGAAGCGTAATCGGATAGCCGGTGTCACTCTGGTATAAAATCGACACCTGTATTGGGGTAGCTATTCGTTCTTCTTGGTTTTCAACATATCCCTCCGGCAATTCAGTAATGGTATACTCCGGAATATCTCCGACCATATCATCACCCGCATAACGGTACGTCACATGCGTCTCATACCATTCTGTGACCCAGCGGATAAATGTCGCTCGAGCAGTTGGACTAACGACCATCAGGCTACCGAATGCAAGCGAGATCACCAGCAGTATGACAGCGACCCGCTTTAAGGCTCTTTTCCAAACAGGCCGCTCTCGATCACGCGCCCAGCGCAGAGGGTTCTTGAGCATTGCCTTGATTTGCTTCTGGTGATGCAGCGACGGCGTGTACGGGATCGTCTCTGTATTCGTTTCTTCGTCCAGTGCAATGGCATCCAACAGCACGTTACGCATGAAAAGGTCAAGTTCCTGCTCTGTCATATGTGAAATCCCTCCTTGACTGCAATTTCACGAAGCAGCGCGCGGCCACGAGAAATGCGCGTATTGACCGCGGACTCTGAGATCCCAAGATGCTGTGCAATTTCCTTGCCGGAGTAGCCGTTGATCAGCCGCATTTCCAGCGCCGCCCGATAGGTGGTGGGAAGCTGAGAGAATAGCCGGACAAGCTCGTTATAGCTTGTTGGATTGCTGACATCTGCCGAAAAAGTATCCCAATCCTCTTGCGGCAGCTCCTTCTGTTTGCGTCTCAGAATCATAAGTGCTTCGTTTTTCACTATAGAGATGATCCAGAAGCCTAATTTCTTACAAGGAATTTCGGAAATCTCATCAAAATGATGGATCACCTGCAAAAAAGCGTTCTGCACGGCATCTTCGGCATCATGCGGATCTCTCAAAATGCGGAGTGCCGTCTGCTCGGCACGCACATGATTTTCTTCGTATAATTCTGTAAATCTGCGCTTATCTTCTTCGCTTTCCAGCGCAGCGAGTAAGTACGATAGCATGGACAACCTCCTCACGAGGTGAAATACCCCGCGAAATGATTATAAGCATCGTTTGGCAGATAAAACAAGTCCCAGAACTCAAGTTGAAACTTTGCACAAAGGGACAACGCTCTAATTGGCTGAAATGTCAAAAAGCAAAAATTATGTAAGAAATCGACCGCCTGATGCATTTATAAAGCAGCAAAATCAATTGGACGAACGACGAAAGGGGGTGTTTTGTAAAAGTAAAAATCAAGGTCCAACAACGATTGAAAACTTGTAAAGTACTAAAAAGCAAGTTACAAGCAGTACTACAGGAAATGCGATAAGACGATGAATTGTCAAAATATATCTATACAACAAGGAGGTTCAATCATGAAAAAGAGGATCATTCAGTCTTTACTTGCAATAGCGTGCTGCGTTACGGTGGCCTTGAGTGCCATTCCAACCGCTGAGGCGGCAATGCGCGCAAGTGTTGTTACCGGTAAGGTAACGCTCAACGGTCAGGTCATCGACAACAAGAACGCCAAGTATCCGCTTCTGATTTACAGCAACATCACTTACTTTCCCATGACATATCATCTCAGCCGATTCATGGGTGTAAGCGCTGACTGGAACAATGGAAGCAAGACATTGGATATCACGGCTGGCGGCGCACGCACGGCTTATGCTGCTGAGACAGGAAAAAAGCAAAGCGGCAGCGTTTCTGTTACACTTCCCAGCTATAAGATCAGCGTTAACGGCGCACAGATCAATAACAAGGAAGAAAAGTATCCCATTTTCAATTACAACGGAATCACCTATTTCCCGCTCACATGGGCTTATGCGGTCGACTCTTTCGGCTGGAGCTACCAGTGGGATGCTGTGAACGGACTGCGTATCGATACCAGCTCAGCCCCGGCCCCTGCTCCAGTTGAACCGGGAACTGGCGACGCCGCGCTCGACAAGGCACTCACGATCCTCAACAGCAGCTACGCCACGGGCGGCAAATACCACGGCATGCTTGAAGGCGGCGGCAAGAAGACGAGCTTCGACGCCACGCTCGACGTCAGCAGCACACCGGATGTCACCACCGTGAAATTTACTGCCGAGCCGTTCCCGTTCTTTGATAACGGTGTCAGTTATTTTGCAAATTACTATGCTGTCAAGGGCGGTTTTGCAAGCGATGAACAGATTGGCATCTCCGGCAACAGCCCGGAACTAGGTGATGTTGGCTATCCGATTTATGCCGAGGTGGCTGAATGGGCGGAGAATAGCTACATCGGCAAATGCTTCCTTGACTGCCAGTTCACAGGTGCGCGCAGCAAACACATCACGGATTTCAAGCGCACCGCCGCTGTGGGCAGTGCGGAGACCTGGATGCTGCATGTCTCCTATGCGGAGGACAGCTTCACCGGCTACACCGCCGAGCTCAGCGTCGACACGGCGAAAAGCATCGTAACGCAGATCGTGATCCGCACCGCAAACTATACGCTGACGATGACACCTGCGTAAGAAGGCATCGATGTTTTACGGATGTTTCGCTGTGAAAGTGTCTTGTAGCGAAATGCCATAACAAGATTGGGAGGGACATATGAAGGAGTATTCGGTGTGGGTAGATGAGACGGAGAAAATCGTCTCATTTCACGAGGTAGATAATAGTGAGCTTATCTATTTTGATCAGCGCGAAATATATCTGGCCTACCTCAGTGCGCTGACCACGCAGGGCTACCGGTTCCAGTAAGCCTTTTAGCTCATGCTATCTATCTTAAAAACAGCGATTATATGGAGGAGAAATGCAGCATTACCTAAAAGCATTGAAGCGAAAGAAGTCTCTGCCCTTTTCTGTAGGGCTCGTCATGCTTCTGGTACTCACATTGTGTTTGAGTGGATGTTCAGAAAAAAACGAAGTACAGGATCAAACAAACGGAGCGGATACCATCCCAAATCAGTCTGCATCGGCTGAGGAACCATCCTCAATTCTCTATGTGAATCATCAGTTGGGGTTTTCTATGGAGATGCCGCTGAATTGGATGGGGCAAGTTGAAGTTGAAGAAGAATATGGCCTTCACCACCAAAACGGGGGAAATTGTATCACCTTTTATCACAAGCCAACCCATGATAACGGCGAGGGCGGCATTCTTTTCTTTATTGACTGCTACCCCGGCGAATGGAGCGAGGACAACCCGCCGGTCATTGCAGGGCACAGCGTTGTCGTCGCGCAAACGGAAAACTATACCTATCTGCTCAGAACACCGAGTGATGTCGAATATAGCGAATCAGATCCTATGCTGGCAGAAGCCTATCAGTCTCTTATTGCACAGCAAGACCTCATTATCTCCCATATCTATGCAACCGGTCAGACCGTGATCCCGCCGAACGAGTAAGCGAATATTAAACGAAGTTCTTGCCATATCGATTCCAGTAAGCCTTTTCAGTTCGCAGCGTTACAATAAGTTAGGAGGAACGAACATGAAGTATCCTGTGATATTCAAAACCTTTTCCGTGCTTTTCTCATTACAGTCAGATGAACGATGGATCGTCCCCATCTTTGGGGGAACGATCATCCTGCTGCTTGCGTTTTCTGCGTGGCGGCTGTGTACGGAGAAAAAGGACAAGTGGCGTTACCGCAGAATGATGCTGCTTTCGCTGATCCTATGGGGAGTTGGAGAACTTCTGTGGCAGGTCAATGTGTCGCAGATAATGATAATTTCCTCGATTTTAGCCTTTGCTTCGATGTGGCTGTTTATATGTCAAGCGGTGGTGTATGTCGTATACACGGGGTATGAGGCACTAAAGTAGTTACCCGCGAAAAAGCTACAGAGAGGAGATACTACGTGAAAGCTCAAAGAGGAAAAATCATCCTTCTGTGTCTTTGCCTTATTTTTGCAATGCTGATCATATCGGGAAAGGCCTCCAAACTTGGAACCTACCTGTATGTCCGATGCAACTATACGCATCTTGAAGAATTCGCTGCAGAAGTTATTCAGACAGGGGCTATCCCTGATGACCGATACAAGAGGAGAGATGTTCGTTATTATCCTGAATGCGGGCTGATTGAGTTTTCCACATTCAGCAGCGGATTCGGTTCAGAAACCGTCTATGAAGGCTTTTATTACTCCGATGAGGATGTTCCGTTCGGGTTCCAGGGGGCAAGCATGAGCTTTCAATCTGACGGCGGCGGTTGGAGCTGGCATGAATCCGATGGAGATAACTTCGAGTACACAGAAAAGATCCTCGGGAAATGGTACTGGTATCGTATGCATTTTTGAAAAGCAGGATTACATAGAAAATATGAGCGGATAACTATTTGGCAATAGTTACCAATTTACCTCTAATCATCGGCACGCCATCTCTGCAGTATCAAAGGCGGCGATAGTCTCACGAGCAATTTATACCGGCTGACCAAGCATAAAACGTCACAGCCTCCCGCCAAGGGGGGACTGTGACGTTTTTACTCTCAAAATTCTGTCCATAGGGTAGCGTCACCATGGCGCATCCAGAAGAGCCTACTCTACCGGAGGATATACCAGTACAGAGAAAGAACAAGAATATGGAGGAACTTATGAAGATGATCGTTAGAAGAACAGTGCTGGCTGTCTGCACCCTTGTCCTGGCATTGATCCTGCCCACCGCCGCTTCCGCTGCCTGCACAGGCTTTGATGACGTACCGGAGTCTGCGGACTGCTACAAGAGTGAGATATATATCTTGCGGAGCATGAGATTACGCAAGGCGCGGGGAACGGATGCTTCTCCCCGGATGCGCCGGTTACGACCAGTCAATGGGCTGTCATGCTCTGCCGCGCCTATGGTGCGGAAACTATCGGTGACAGCTGGCAGGATGTAGGTCGAAGCAGCATCGTGGAAGCCTACCGGCAGGGCTGGCTGAACGAAACCGCACTCTCCGCGCCGCGCTCACCGATGTGTCGCAGCGTGCTGGTTGAGAGTGCTTTTGCCGCCGCGGATGTTCCGGTCTATGACAGCACGCTCTACGAGGGAGGGGCATCGCTCAGCACGGCTGACAACATTCTGCGCGTGGGGCGGGAGCTCGGGCTGTGCTCTGATGATGCGGATACCAATGCGCTCGTGACGCGCGGAGATGCGGCAATCATTCTTCATGTTGTCCTGACACAGAGCTTCCGCATTGAGGAACCGCCTGTACCGGTGACGTTGGTGAATGCGGCAGGTGTCAATGTCAACGATTTCCTGCTGGAACTGCGGAAATTACCCGAACAGGTCCTCGATGCCTTCAATGCCGCCGGCTGGACATATTGCATCGACTTCGACTACATGGGCGGCCTCAGCAAGAAACTGAACATGAGCTGCATTGGAGCCACCAGCTACGGCCAGAAAACCATCTACATCTCGGAGGCCAGCGCGACGCTCCACGAATTCGGACATTTCCTCGATTGGATGCTGGGATTCCCCGCAGAGCATGAACAGCTCTTTCGTGCAGAAGCTGCCGCCGCGCCGCTGCGAGACTATGCCAAAACCAACGCCAGAGAATACTTTGCAGGCTGCTTTGCCTACTGGGTGAAGTATGCGGAAAATGCCAATGCCATATCGTTGCTGCAAGAATGCGCTCCGATGACGTTTCGGTATATGGAAGAAGTAACCATTCTGCAATGGCCCGATTAGTATTACGTATATTTTAGGGATTTCCATAGTAGTAGTCCCTGCAGGTCATACAGCTCGATACAGTTGTACAATCTTTGCAATCGACATGCGGCGACAGCTACAAAAATTGATCCAGTTGCTCTTTTCACCATTTGATGATATAAACATAAGAAAGGTTAGAATCTGACAAATGCAAAGATATCGAAAGACGTTGACCGTGATGAAAGTGAGATCATCCTATGTTAGTATTCCTTTTGGCTGCGTTGGAGAACGATGAGGACAAGAAGCTATTTACAGAGATATACGAACAATATCGTCCTCAAATGGAACGTACTGCAATGCATTTTCTAAAAAGTCACGCCGATATAGAAGATGCCGTGCAGAATGCATTCATGCAAATGATCCGACACTTTGAGAAGATTTACGAAATTCCATGTGAGGAATTGTCCTTTTGGATCATTTCCATAGTGAAAAATGAAGCACTTATGATTATCAGAAAAAGCCAAAAGACCGTCCCATTGGAAGATTGGGATGGTCTTGTAAGGGAATCGGAAAATACGTCCGATTATACTGAGCTGGTAGATCTGTTTACGAAACTTCCACCATCATATCGCTCCGTACTGGAAATGAAAATCCTTCACGGATTTTCTGACAAAGAGGTTGCGGCTCATCTGGGGATCTCGGAAACAGCAGTCAGTTCGCGGGCATCCCGCGGGCGCAGCCTGCTTCGTGAAATCGTCAAAAAGGAGGGCTTCTGCATATGACAGACCAAGAGTTAGATCAGTTGATGCAGCGTGTTTTATTGGATGCAATAAAAAGTGACTGCAGCAATATGTCCTGTGAAATTCCTAACTTTATGCCCTCTCATAGATATCAACATCAGATGGCAATAATGATTGCCAATCCTCTAAAGTGGGCGCATAAGCGAGCAAGGCCATTATGGAAAAAGGTATTGCAAAGAGTTGCCGTCATCCTTATCGTGTTCTCTTTGAGCCTTGGGAGTTTGATGATCATCAGCCCAAGCGTTCGCGCCGCAGTGGTCAATTGGGTGACCGAATGGTATGAAACCCACATAACATTTAGATATTTAGGTACTCCTACCGAAGATGAAATGCCAGAATATACCATAGGAGCATTGCCCAATGGGTACGCTGAAGTTGATAGTGAACGTGAAGAGTGGCCTGATTACATTTGCATTGTATATAGAAATGAAGTGAGTGGAAAAACGATTTACTTTGACTATACCCGTATGACACAAGGATACGTCAACGACTTTGAAGTCAATTCTGATACAGCAACATCTTCTGTTCTAGTAAATGGAATGCAAGGATATCTTTTCCAAGAGAAAAACTGGGAACGTCAAAGAAGCAGTATTACTTGGATAGATTCTGATAAAAACCTGCAATTTACAATACACGCTTACCTACCACAAAGCGGGATTTTACAGATGGCGGAAAGTGTTTCGCTGTTCAATTCGACAAAGTAAAAATTACCACTTTTACAGTGTGAGGATAGGGTCTCCTTTTGCATTTACATAGCAGATGCCGCAAGGCACTGAAGTAAAATGCAAAAGGAGATTTCTCATGAAAAGGCGCGTCCTATTTCGTTGCTTCTACCAAAGCGGCACTTTCGGCTATGTGCAGTATGGACAACCTCCTCACGAGGTGAAATACCCCGCGAAATGATTATAAGCATCGTTTGGCAGATAAAACAAGTCCCAGAACTCAAGTTGAGACTTTGCACAAAGGAACAATGCTCTAATTGTTTGAAATGTCAAAAAGCGAAAACTATGTAAGAAATCGACCGCCTGATGCATTTATAAAGCAGCAAGATTGATTCGACGAGCGGGCGACGAAAGGGGCTGTTTTGCAAAAGTAAGAATGATGTTTTTATACATACAGTGCAATGCGTAAGTGATTACAATATATGCCATTCCTACGGAGGTTCTTTATGAAACGAATTCATATCTTTCTTTTTCTTTTTGTAACCTGCTTCATTCTAAACGGATGTGGCGCTCAGAATCCAAGTGATTCCGGTCCAGAAGCGAAAGACCACACCACAGCTACTGGGAATGCAATTTTACCAGAAAGCACTATTACTTGGTTTAACACAGAGTACTTCAATTCCGGTGATGGTGTTAACATGCGAAATATGCTGCTGAGTAGTCAGTATAGCACAATTGCTGATATCCTCAAACACCTCGGGGAAAGGACACTTTATCAGGAGCTGCGATAAGATGCTTTCTTTCATGGTGTACCTCCGTCACGCTGCCTTGGCAGGAAAGAACTGCTTTGCCTTTGTGAGAAGCCACGCCTTGACGCCGTTGCGGCAGGTCATGCCGCTGACCTGGCTGTTGCAGGTCGGCATCGCACACATGGCGCAGGCGTAAATATGATTGTCCAGTACGATCTCCTCGGACAGCTGGTCAATAAACCACGCAAGGCCCACAGGGAGCGTATAGGGAGCAAGGCCTTTGGCGCAGTGACCGCACAGCACGATGCCCGTAGTAACGGGCTTTTTACAGGTACCGCACGGAACAGGACGAGGACGGCGAAGAAACCGGTGAGGATGTGACGCGCGACGATAGCTGGAACTATGCCGATGTTCTCTGGAACGGGATTCAGGCAAAGGCGGTCACGGCGGCGTTTGAGCAGCTTTCCTACAAAGAGCAATGGTATCTGGAAAAGCGGAACGCCATCTGCATGACCTGCGGGCGCGTCAGCCCCTTGTCCACGCAGTCCACCTTTGAAGATTTAGCGGTGGATTTTGAAGGAACGACAGCCAGCGGTGCGGAGCGGTTCTATCGGCGCACACTGGATAAGCTGCGGCTGAAGCTGCTGGAAAGCGGACTTATCCATACGGTGACGCTGAAGCAGACCGAGTGCCGCAAAAGGAACAAAATAATAGCCGCCGCTGTCTACCTGTATCAGGCGGACAACGGCGGCGAGTGGGGCGAGCTGAGGTTTGATTTTGAAAGCGGTACAGCGGAGATCGTGAGGCTGGCAGATTGGGACACGACAACGTCCAACATCTTTGCAAAAACGGCGATACGGTTTGTGCAGGGCTTACCGGAAGCGAGACTGCTGAACTCCGTGGTCGTACCGTTTGAGATGGACGTTCTGGAAAGACCGCTCCCTCTGACGAAAGCGGCAAAAGAATCGAATGGCAATTCCTCACACACGATCTCTCTGCGGCAGACGGAGCGCTGGAAAACAGGTGAAACGATTACCGCTGCTGTCTACGAATATCTGGTAGACAACGACGGCGAATGGGGTGAACTGCGGTTTGACTTTGAGAACGGCACAGCCGAGATAGTAAAACTGGCAGATTGGGACACAGTGAAATCTAACGTCTTTGCAAAAACGGCGATCCGGTACATACAGGGATTGCAGGAAGCGAGACTGCTGAAATCTGTGGCCGTGCTGTTTTGGAAAGGCAGGGCATAATTACCCACAGAGCATGACCTTTACACAGAATACGCCGTCCTGATAGGTAACCGTACTCACCCCGCCGGATTTTTCTGCGATGTGACGGACGGACTGAAGTCCGACGCCGTCTCCTTTTCGCTTGGAGGACTGAAAGACACCACCTTTTTCGCGGATGACTCCGTCATAGGTGTTTTCAACCTGAATCAGTGCCAGACTGTTGCCATGCAGATAGGCGGTCAGTTTGATCCTGCGTCGGGCAGGCGCGGTGCGCAGGCTGGCTTCCAGCGCATTTTCCAGCAGATTCGAGAGAACCAGGCACAGATCGATCTCGTCTACAGGAAGACATTCCGGCAGATCGAGCTGCACGGAAAATGGGATCTGCTCCCGCTTCGCAAGTGCGCAGTAATACCCGACCACGCTGTCTGCCGCCCGGTTTTCGCAGAAATGCATTTCAAGACTTGGAATTCTGGAAACCGCACCGGAGAGATAGGCTTTGATCTTTTCAAGATTTCCTTCTTCTGCAAGGGCAGCGAGCTGACATAGCTGGTGGCGCAGATCGTGCCGCGCCTGCCGGGCTTCCTCAATGGCAGCTTTCAGGCTTTCGTAGCGCTGCTGCTGCATGGAAAGCAGCTGGTTCTCCTGCTGCAATCTCACATTCCGGTTGATGCTGATCGCCATCAGAAGGAAGATTGCGTTAAAGAAAAGCATCAAAAACAAAAGTGTGATGCTGATCACAAAATACCCCTGCAAAACACGCCCGGTATAGAGCGTGTCCGCATACTTGGGAATCATAAACAGATTCAGCGCAATGAACACCAGCGGCAGCACCCAGAACACATACCATGTCTGCGCAAAATTTTCATCCTCGACCATTCTCCGCACGCTGTGCGTCGCAGGATAATAGGCGATGGCGGCAAACAGCCAGCAGATCGCATGATAGCAAATCACGGCCCGCAGACAGAACCACGGCGCAGCTTGTGCCTGCGGCAAACCGGCCAGCATAGCGGCGTTGATCGCTCTTGAAAGGCTGTTGATACAGGCAAATACCGCACAGACGGACAACGCAATCGTTCCGGATTTCCAAAGCGAAATCCGGAGCGTTTTTATGTAGATCACGACTGCAAGCAAGGTTAGGCCTGCAAGCATCGGCGCAGTCGGCATGCGGCGCGCATAGCACACCACGCCTCCGGCGGCGCAAAGCAGCGCAAGCAGCGGAACAAGCCACAAAACAAGCTTTGACAGCGGCTGCTTTAAGCTGGATTTTGCCGGGAAGTAGGCAAGCAGCATGCCGGGAATCACCACGCCGAGCTCCAGAATTGGACGCAGCAGCTCCATTATGCCATCCGCCCCCTTTGAAGCAAGAACTCCATAAGCGCCTGCCGGGCGCTTTTCAGAAGGTCCTGACTGACAAACACGCGGCTTCCGTCCGCCATGCGGAAGGCGGTGCCTTCCAGATCCTTCGCGTGTTCCAGATTCACGATCACGCCGCGCCCGCACACAAAAAGCGTGTGTCATCCTTTAGCGGGGCGATGAACGTCTTGAAGGGTTGGCGTGTGGCAAGCGTCTTTTGAACCGTCGTATGGACGTAGATCAAGTGGGCGAAGTGTTCTGCGTAGACGATGTCCTGATAGCGCAGATGGATCTCGCTTCCCTCCACCTTTAGTTCCATATATTTATCCGGCTGCGGTACGCGGGCAAGCAGCTCGTCCGTCAGCGCGTCGATGTCCGCTTCGGTAAAGGGCTTGACCAGATAGTGCAGCGCCCGTACCTGAAAGCCCTCCAGCGCATGGTCGGTCGAGGTCGTGGTAAAAACCAGCAGGCAGTCCGTGTCGGTTTTCCGCAGCTTCTTTGCCGCCTCCATGCCCGTCATGCCATCCATATAAATATCCAGAAATGCGGCAGTAAAGGGCGCTTTCCTTGCCGCTTCCAGAAATGTCTCGCCGCTTTCGTATTCCAGAATATCCGCCTGCACATTTCTCCGGTGAAGCTGCTGCTCCAGCCGGTCTTTCAGCAGTGCACGTTCCGCAGCAAGATCATCCACAATCGCAATTCTCATGCAGGGTTCTCTCCTTGTGCTTGAATTCCAAGATAATTATATCACAGCGTGTCGAGGATGACAAAGAACCGCTGTCGGAATTCGTGCCAAAATCGCCCCTTTCGTGCTACGGCGCTTGAAAAAACCGAATGGCCTTTTTATACTGAGCGCAAGCAAAATGCCAAATCGGATGAAGGAAGGAGGGAAATCTGTGTATCGTATTGCCGTGCTGGCAGAACAGGAAGCAGAGCGGCAGCGCTACGCCGAGCAAATTACCCGGTTTTGTGAAGCGAAGGGGCTGTTTCCGCAGGTCATGCAATATGACGACCAGGAACGCTTTTTTGAAACGGCGCAGAAAGAGGCTCCAACCAATGCCGTCATTGCACTTTCCGGAGTGGCAGGACTGAATGCGGCGGAGCATCTTCGCTCCTTATGCCCCGCGTGCCGGATGATCTGGTGCAGCGACTTGGATTTCTCCCTTCACGCCTTCCGGCTGCGGGCAGACTATTTCCTGCTGGAGCCGGTTTCCGAGGAAGCATTCCGGCGAGGACTGAATGCCTGGATTGAATAAACGGGCATCGAACCAAACCAAGACAACAAGCACAAAAATGGAGGATATCAATGAAAAAGAAAAAGTTACAATGTTCTGTACCAACCCTTCTGCTGGCCGGTGTGTTGTGCCTGACATTGGCGGCCTGCGGTGCGAAGCAGTCTTCCGACATGCTTGCATCGGATACAGACTCCGCGGCAAGCGCCGCCCTGCCGGTAAAGGCCATGAATGCCAAGCGTGTCGATGAAAACCCCTATATGGCAAAGAGCGACGCCAACATTCACCACGACGGCTACAATACCGACTCTACGGATGAAGTCCTGCCGCTTGGCATCTATCCGGAGATCAATGTTTCCTATGAAAAAACCAACGCGAACGCTTCGCCTGCCATTTACTTTGACAGCTACGGCCACGCAGTCGTTCCGCTGCTCGGCGGCATCGCCATCCGCGATCTGAATGCCGAAGAGACGAAGACTCTTGGCTATTTCTCTCCGAAGCAGCACGACGGCGGTGGTTACGTCATCCAGAGCTCCTACACGTTCCTTGACTCGGAAAACCGCATCGTCTGCCCCACCAGCAACAACCATGTGCTGATGCTGCGGGCAACCGATGAAGCAGGAAACGTCCTGCCGGAGTTTGAAAAGGTACTGGACATTGACATCAAGGCGGCAGCCGAAGCTGCGCTCGGCAAGGAGCTGACGCAGAATCTTCTTTCCGTGGTCTTTGACTACGACGGCAACCTCTGGTTTGCCACCGGCGGCTTCCGCATCTATCCCGAGCGTGAGCAGCAGGGCGTGCTCGGCTACATCGCCCACTCGGCGATCGAGGCGATCCTAAACGGAGAGCAGGCCGACCTTTCGAAGGCCGTCTTCGTCTACGGGCTGGCGCTCGGCGAGGGCGCGGAAAACGGCATCGCCGCCTCCAAGGACGGCGCGGTCATCCTGACGAACCAGAACTGCTATCTGCTGCGTGCCAATAACGGTGTCGAGGCTGTCTGGTGCACGCCGTATGAGAGCGTCGGTGCGAAGGTCAGCGGCGAGGGTGACAAGACCACCGGCGGCGGTCTTGCCTGGGGCGGCGGCTGCTCCCCGTCGCTGACGCCGGATCTTGTGATGTTCACCGACAATGCGGATCCAGTCAAGCTGCTGGCGCTCGATATGAAGACCGGTGAGATCGTTGCAAGCATGCCGGTTCTGGATGATCTGCCCGAGGGCTATCAGGTGGCGGTTGAAAACTCTGCCATCGTCTATGATGACAGCGAGGGCACCGTCAGCACTATCGTGTGCAACTGGTTCGGCGCGGGCAACGCAGGTCTGGCTGACCCCAACAACGACTCTTCCATCCAGAGCTACGCCAACATCTATGATATGAACTGGCTGACAAAGGGCAACTGCATGATCGCGCCCGGCGTCGAGCGCGTGGACACCGTGAAAACCGATTCCGGCTATGAGATGAAGAGCATCTGGTCTCGAAATGACCTGAGCGATACATCGATTCTCAAGCTCTCCACCGCGACGGGCTATATCTACGGCTATGTGCAGGATCTGGAAAGCGGCATGTGGCAGTACATCATTCTGGACTTTGCGACCGGCGAGACCGTTTTCACGATGGATGTTTCCAACAAATACGGCTACAACAACATGGCAATTGGTATGTATGCCGGCAACAGCGGCAACGCGCTCTACTGCCCGACGGGCTATCTGGAGCTGCTCAGATTACAGGATCGCTTCGCCTATCTGCCCGAAATGCCGTACCGCAAGGTCGATCTCGATAAGGCCGCGCGGAACGTACTGACACAGGAACAGTTTGAGCAGGACGGCGGTAACGGCACGGTCGCCAGCTGGCGCAATACTGTGACGGTCGAAAATGTTCATCCCAACACGACGGTCTCGTTCCGGATGAACAATCTTTCCGGAAGCGCCGCTGAGCTGAAGCTCTATGCCTACGGTGCAGACGGAAAGCTGGCGGAGGTCGGCAAAGAGCTGTGGTCGATCACGGATGAGACAGGCACTGCCGTGGATACCCTGTCCGATGGCACACTGTATGAACTGCGTGTCAGCGTCGCAGACGGCGGCGCGTTCGACCTGAGCGAGGCGGAAAAGGAGATCAAAATTTCCGTTGTACTTGCGAAGTAAGACTCAAGGAAGGCTCCGGTGCCAAAAGCGCCGGAGCCTTCCTCAACCTGTCAAAAAACCACAAAATCACTTCCGTTTCTGATTGATATGCTCCCTTTATGAGAGACAGTGAAATAAATACACTGTCAATCACGAAGGGAGCATTATTCATGTCAAGAAGGAAAACCAGCAGATCAGAGCAACTGTCGGCGGCGAAAGCCTCTGCATGACCTGTGGACGCGTCAGCCCTTTGTCCACGCAGTCTACCTTTGAGGACTTGTCGGTGGATTTCGAGGGTACAACCGCCAGTGGCGCGGAGCGATTCTACCGGCGGACGCTTGACAAGCTGCGCCTGAAGCTGCTGGAAAGCAGGCTTGTCCATACCGTGACGCTGAAGCAGACCGAATGCCGCAAAAGGAACAAAAAATAGCCGCCGCTGTCTACCTATATCAGGTAGACAACGACGGCGAATGGGGAGAGATCAGATTTGACTTTGCAACCGGCACAGCGGAGATCGTCCGGCTGGCGGAGTGGGACACGATAAAGTCCAGTATCTTTGCAAGGACGGCGACTCGGCACATACAGAGCTTACCGGAGGCAAAGCCGCCAAGTGAGGTTGTTGTGATGTTTGATCAAGCATTGTGAGCCTAAAAATTTATAATTCTTATTCAAGCAATCGCTTGATTTATTTTGCGAAGTCTGATATCTTATTATAAGAAACATTGGATAATGCACAGAAACGGGGGGATTATGTTTTGCGGGAAGAAAAGAAAGCTGAAAAGAGACAGGAGCTTGTAGGCGTCTGCCTTGACTGCTTTGTCGAAAAGGGGCTGACCGTTGCCACGACAAAGGACCTCTGTAAGGCGGCAAAGCTGCAAAACGGCGGCATCTACTATTACTTCTCCACCAAAGAGGAAATCGTTCTTGCCTGCGCAGAGGAAGCGATCAGTCGAATTGAAAAAGGTGCGTTTGCCATCGTGCTTGAAGATATTAGTGACATCAAAAGCATGATGGATCATCTCGGTGCGCTGGCGGATAAAATGTCGCCTACCATGCGCTTTCTGGTCAGCGTATGTGTGTCGCGCGAATACGGAGAAAAGGTAAAGCCTTCCCTTGTGCGGCTTGCGGCAAGATACCCTTATTACACGGGCAGGATTGCGGAGATCCTCGGCTGCACCGACGAAGAGGTTGCGCCGTTCGTTCATCTGTCGATCCTTGCCATCAACAATTATATGATCTTTGCCGAGCGAGCGCTGTTTGACCCACAAATCGAAGCGGTCAAAAAAGAGCTTTCAAGGCTTGCGGAAAGAAAGGGGCGGAATAATCGATAGTTTACCATAAAGAGAAAATCACAAACGACTTCATCGTTAATCCATACGCACAAACCGTTCCGTGAAGATGACCAAAGCAGAAAAGAATCATAGGAGGACAACATGAAAAAGATACTTGCAATTCTACTATCGCTGCTTACGCTGCTTTCCTGCGGGCTTCTTTCCGCCTGCTCTGCCGAAAAAACGCAGCCGGATACATTGGATACTGAAACCGTGTGGGAAACGGTCAGCGAGGCATACATCTATGCGTTCCCGCTGGTGCTGACCGACGCAACCAAAACATTATCGACCAATACGGACGGAACCATGACTGGCCGTGCGCCCATCAATCAGTTCAACCATGTAAAAAAGCTGGCGGACGCCTCTTTCCGCACCGTCGTGACGCCGAACGTCGATACCGTCTATTCGCAGGCATGGCTTGACATCAGCACAGAGCCTATGGTCTACGTCCTGCCGGAAACGGATCGCTTCTGCAATGTGCAGCTTCTGGATGCGTGGACGAACACCGCCGCCGTGCTGGACAAGGCGGGTGCTTATGCCATTGCGCTTCCCGGCTGGGAGGGCGAGCTGCCCGACGGTGTGACGCGCGTGGACGTGCCCACCGCAACGGTGTGGTCGATCACCCGCACGGTGCTGTCCGGGAACGAGGATCTGCCCAATGTCTATGCCATTCAGGAGCAGATGCAGCTCCTGCCTCTTTCGGCTTATGTACAGGGAGGCGAGTATACCGCACCGCAGGGAGCTTATAAAGAGGAAAATGACTTTGTTCCCGTGAACAAGGTGCTTTCCATGACGCCAGCAGAGTTTTTCAATACGGCGAACGCTCTGATGCAGGTCAACCCGCCCGCCGATGCGGATGAGGAACTGCTGAAAAAACTCTCCGCCATCAACGTGGGCGCGGGTAAGACCTTCGACGCCGCTCTCCTGGGCGAAGGAGCTGCCGAGCGCTGGACGCAGATGCTTCAGGGGCTTCGCGCCACGCTGGCCGCCGACGGCGCGAAGTATGCGCAGAAACTCGGTCAGTGGGTCTATTACGGCAAGCCCATCGGCGACTTCGGCACGGAATATACCTACCGCGCGATGGTAGCGCTGGTGGGGCTTGGCGCCAACACCGTGGATGTGGCGATCTATCCCAAGACAACGGTGGATGAGACCGGCGCAGCGCTGACCGGAGAAAAGAAGTATACGATCCACTTTGAAACCCTTCCTCCCACGCTGGAGGGCGGCTTCTGGTCCGTGACCGCCTACGGAGAGGATGATTTCCTCATTGACAATTCCATCGACCGCTACTGCATCAACGACCGCTCCGACTTCAAGCTGAATGCGGACGGCACATTGGATATTATCCTGTCCAAGGATGCACCGGAAGACACCTCTAACTGGCTGCCTGTTTCCGACGGGGAATTTCATCTGTTCATGCGGATCTATGTACCGGATATGACAGCACTGGATAGCTGGCAGCCACCTGTTATCCGCGAACAATAAGGAAATGGAGAAGGAATGGCTATGAAACGCATTGCAGCAATGCTTCTTGTATCGGTACTGCTGCTGTCCTGCGTCGGCTGTGCGCAGGATGGGCGCAAAGAGCCGGGCGCGGAAAAGACAGACCTGGGTCTGACCGCCGAGGTCAAGCCCGCCACAGACTTTACGGCAAAGGCAAATGCCGCCGTCTACGATGAACTTGACTTCGATGATAAGCAGGAATATGAATTCGCCACCCGCGGACTGGTCGACGCGCCGGAAACACTGGAACTGAAGGACGAGGATGGGACGATCCTCTGGAGTCAGGAAGCCTATGCGTTCCTGGACGATTATGAAAAAGCGCCTGACAGTGTGAATCCCAGTCTCTGGGAGAACACGAAGAACAACCATGCCTATGGTCTTTTTGAAGTGACAGATGGCATCTATCAGGTCCGCGGCTATGACATGGCAAATCTCACTGTTGTCAAGGGTGATACCGGCTGGATCGTCTTTGACACGCTGATGAGCGTGGAGTGCAGTCAGGCTGCCATGCAGCTGATCGAAAAGAATCTTGGTAAATTCCCGGTCAAGGCCGTCATCATCTCTCATTCCCACGCCGACCATTTTGGCGGCATCGCCGGCGTAATGGCGAAAGAGGATAAGGCAGACGAGACACTTTCTATTGAAGATCAGCTCGCCAGCGGCAAGATCCCCGTGATCACGCCTGTGGGCTTCACGGAGCACTCTGTGAAGGAAAATGTCTACGCCGGTAAGGGTATGGGCCGCCGCAGCAATTATCAGTATGGCGTCCTTCTGACCCCCGGCGTGACCGGCAAGCTGGCGCAGGGCATCGGCATGGGACAGTCCACCGGAACGGTCTCGTTCATGACGCCCAGCTATGAAATCATGCAGTCCGGCGAAAAGCTGACGATCGACGGTGTGGAGCTGGAGTTCCAGCTCACGCCGGGTACGGAAGCGCCCGCCGAAATGAACACGTGGCTGCCCCAGTACAAGGCGCTGTGGATGGCGGAAAACTGCACCGGCACGCTCCACAACCTCTACACGCTGCGCGGCGCGGAGGTGCGCGACGGCGCGGCATGGGCAAGCTATATCACCGAGGCCATTTCCCTTTATGGCAAGGAAGCGGAGGTCACCTTCCAGTCCCACAACTGGCCGCACTGGGGAAACAACGTGGTGAACGACTACATGGTCAACACGGCTGCCGTGTATAAGTTCATCAACGACCAGACTCTGACCTATATCAATCAGGGCTACACCAGCGACGAGATCTCCAACATGATCGAGCTGCCGGAGGCGCTCAATAAAATCTGGTACACCCGCCAGTACTACGGGACGGTCGCCCACAACGCCAAGGCGGTCTACCAGAAGTTCATGGGATGGTATGACAGCAACCCTGTCAACCTGAACCCCCTCACGCCAAGCGACAGCGCAAAAAAATGGGTGGAGTACCTGGGGGATGTTGACAAGGTCCTGCAAATGGCAAAGGCGGATTTTGACAAGGGTGAATATCAGTGGGTCGCCGAGGTCACAAACACCATCGTCTTTGCCGACCCGACGAACACCGACGCGCGGCTTCTGTGCGCCGATGCACTGGAGCAGCTGGGGTATCAGGCGGAGTCCGGCCCGTGGCGCAATGAATATCTGACCGCCGCGCAGGAGCTGCGCCATGGAAACGCCAATTTCACCGCTTCCACCAAATCTACCGGCGACATGGTCAAGGCCCTCTCCGCGCCCATGCTGTTTGACTATATGGCCATTGTCATGGACAAGCAGGCGCTGGCTGACCGCGACTTCACCATGAACGTGATCCTGCCTGACGTGGGCGAACAGCACATGCTCCGCGTGAAGAATGGTGTGCTGCTGGTCTATGCGGATACATTGTCTGATGATGCGGACGTGTCTATTACCTGCCCGAAGAATGCGCTGTTTGCGATCCTGACCAACAATCAGGAAACGGTTGCAAAGGCCGTCAAGGTCGAGGGCAGCGCAGAACTGCTGACGCTGATGATGGAGAATATGAACCAGTTCCCGATCACCGGGACCAATCCCTTCAACATCATCGAGCCGTAACGGCTTCGCGGGGCGGTCCGTGGGAAGACCGCCCCGCTCGAGAGAAAACAGCGAGATGCTTTCAACGCAAATTAAAAGCTGTCTGTTTCTGTTGGAAACAGACAGCTTTTGCAGCCATACGGTTGCCCTGCACACCCGAATCTGTCAGCCAACAGTAAAAATTAGAATTACTTCCTTATCACTGTTAAGCCAATGGTTTCAAGGCTTTCTTTGTTTTTCAGTGTAAAGATCACACCTCTGAAAATCCGAAAAAGCGCACAAAAAAGCGCACAGCCGTCTGAAAACCTGAGATATCCCTAAGAGAAAGGGTGTATCTTCATGGCTCATATCAGGGCAAACACAAAGAATGGTAAAATCGTTTCCTATCGCTTCACAGTTTGTTTAGGCCGAGACTGCAACGGAAAGCAAATCCGAAAATACACTACATGGCCCATCCCACCCGATACAAGCACAGCCAAGGCAAAAAAAGCTGCTGAACGTGCTGCTGATATTTGGGAACAGGAGCTTATGAACGAGTATCATAAAAAGCTCGAAGCAGAATCAGCAGGCAAGGCATATCAGATACCGGCAGAAAAACGCCACGACGATTTTGTTTCCTTCGTCAATGATGTCTGGTTTCCTCTTCAAGTCCGTGATGGTAAGCATAAGCCCAAAACCATCGCTTTCTATGAGAGTATGACAAAGCTGCTCCTCCCCTGCTTTAGTGGCTCCACCTTACGTTAATGGAATTCAGCATTCAAGGAGACATCTTCTTTTTCTATGATACATTGTCAGAGGAAGAAAAGGAAACTGTTCGCAAGCGCATGAGGGCAAAGTATAAAGGTAATATAGTAGGCGCCCCTAAAATCGATGATTTTTTAGAAGAACTCGAACGTGATTATGGCATTCGGTTGAAGAGGTTGCCGGTAACGAGCGTCGTTGCAGTGTGAGCGCGAAACAGCTTTCCTTCAAATTCCTGTGGACTTTTTCTGTCTGGGTGCTATCATACTGAGTGTTCAGCTCGGGTAATGAGATGAACTTCTACAAGACTTGCAGAAAGGTGACCTTATGAAAAAACGAATTCAAGCCGCGGCGCTTGCACTATGCGCCCTTATACTCTTTGCCACGGCTACCGGCTGCGGCAAGCAGGAAAAAACGGCTACAGAGCAGCCTGCGCTGGAGGCGGTGGAATATTCCAACCTGACCGATGAGGATTCCAGAAAACAGCTTTCCGAGCTTCTCACGGATGCGGGAATCGAAGAATCACGCATTGCTGCTCTACTGAATCGAGTGGAACAGTTTAACGCCAGCGTCAAGAGCGAATGGCTGACCGATGGCTTCGAGAGCGCCGCGCCGACCGACACCAAGTATGATCCCTACGAAATGCAGGATGAATGGACAGCGGCAAACGGCAGCTTTCCCGGTTATAACTGCCGCATTACAGCATTTGGCCTGTTCAGCGAATTCATCACAGCAGGAGCCGACCAGCCGGAGGTACAGGGCGAGGACTCGCTCTTTACCGATTTAGAGACAGTCGACGCCGATCCTAACGCGCTCTGCGGTGACAGCATCTCCAAATTCTGTGCGCTGTTTGCACCGGTGAACGCCGCGGACAGCACAGAGGTCGAAGCGCAGGTCAAAGTGCTTCAGGAGGACTGGGCAGCCCGCGGCATCGCGTTTGCCGACAGCAAAGCGAGCATGATCTCTGTTGTCTTCCATGATAAATTCTCGGATGAGGACAATACGCTCTTCATTGGTCATGTCGGCGTGCTGCTGCCAGCGGAGGACGGTACGATGTACTTCATCGAAAAGGTGGCGTTCCAGGAGCCGTACCGTTTAGTGAAACTTCAGAACCGCACGGAGCTGAGCGACTACCTGATGGAGAAATACGATACCTCATGGGGCCAGGATACGACACACCCCTTCATCATGGAGAACGATACTCTGATGGACGGATACCGACCGAACCCTCTGGAGGAAACAAACCCTTAAAATTGAAACAGCAGCGGGATGGCATTGCCATTCCGCTGCTTCTACTTTACAGAACAGGCACACAACGCCAGAAAGGAGAAAGCCCATGAATATCCGCAAGCCTACAGATTACAGCATCCTATTTTCCGAACTGGACAGACTTATGGCTGAGCAGCTTTCACAGATGAATTTGTACTGCGAGATTGGTCGGCTGGTCAGCAGCGAAGCAGAGAAAGGCGCGGCTGTTGTAGCCTCTGAACATCTGCGAGCGGCCTATCCTGCGGCTGATGGCTTTTCTCTCCGCAATTTGCGTATGCGGGCGTTTTACGCGACCTATGAAGAATCCCCTGAAATCACACGGCTGGCGATGAACCTCGGCTGGACGCAGAATGTGGCGATTTAAGAGTGGGGCAGCAGCAACGAGGAGCGGGCGTGGTACATCCGAGCTGTGCTGCGCTTCGGCTGGAAGAAAGCAAAACTGCTGGAAGCCATAGAATCTCAGGCATGGCTGCATTCTTCTCTCGACGAGCAAGCGGTTTCCTGCTATACTGGTGGAAAAGAAGCAACGCAGGAGAGCGAGAGCGATGAAAAAGATACTCTTTGTGTGTCACGGCATTATTTACAGAAATCTCTAAAATCCCCTGTAATATCAAGGCTTTTCAGGCTTGAAGGTAGTGCTACTACACCACTACTACACCAGTGAGTCTCGATGTGACAAAAATTTTGAAATCGAGGTCAAGCTTATGGAAAGCAAAAAGAATATCAATGGAATGGATTATGTGCTGGCAGGAGATTACTACATTCCGGATCTGAAGCTTCCCAATGAGGAACGCCCTATCGGAAAATATGGGCGGATGCACCTGGAGTATTTGAAAGAGCATAGCCCTATGAGATTTAACGATCTGGTTCTGGAAGGACAGCTCTGGACTTACCTTGCCGATTTGAACGAGCAGACACAGGAGCGTTTGTCCCTGATTGTTGAGCAGATGAAGGTATCTGAGGGCGTGACTGAGGAATTGAAAGCAGCAGACCAGATGGCCTGGATTCGAGCCATGAACAGTATCCACAATCGGGCAGAGGAAATTGTGTTGGAAGAAATCGTATATAGATAATATCTTGCCGGACTTCATTTTCGATGGAGTCCGGCTTTCTATATCCAGAAGCAGTATTTTCTGCGTCGGCAAAAAGTGCAACAACTTCGCCTTGAATGCTATTGATATTTTTGCCGATGGAATGGTATACTATATAATAGATTAATGTAGTTTTTTGGATATATAAGATTGGAGTGTATGGCTCTTTTGCAGCAAAAACCCTTGCTAACAGATTAAATGCAAAGGAATTTCGTTGTGCTGTAGACAATTTTGTGCAACAAGCAGAAATGGAATTGGGACAATATTACAAGACTAAGGATGTGAAGGGTAATGAAGGTGTTGTGCGTCATATTATTTTGAGTGGGGTGTTAATTTGTCCTGAATGTGATAAAGAACTGTCATATTTTGAAAATGGCACCAAGCGCAACCCTGTGCAGTTCACAAAGACAATAACCTGCCCTCATTGCGGAAAAACTCATGATACGGATACTTTCAAGCCTGCACTTGAAAATATTTATGATTCACTGTTGAAAAAGGAAATTGTCCGGAAAAAGCGTGAGCCTGTGTGGGTATATGGCACAACAAATGGAAAAAACTGGGATCGCAAGGTGAATGACGAAGATAGAGTTCTTATTAAAATGTTGGAAGAACAAGAGTTTGAAGAATCTGATATACCGAGGGAAATTTGCTGGGGCGAACTTCATAGAACTGGTTATCATTTAGGCATTACTCATTTGCATCAGTTCTACACTAAAAGAAACTATACTGTTATGTTCAAACTCTGGAAACTAACGGAGCGGTATCCCAACAACGTTCGAGAAGCATTACAGCTTCTTTTGCTCAGTTATAATTCGACGCATTGTACTTTGATGACTCGTGTAGTTGCAAAACGAAATGCTAAAGATTTTGTTTTAACGGGTGCTCAAAGTGGTGTTTTATACATTAGTAAATTACCTGTCGAAAAAAATATTCTTTTGGGATTGAAGCGTAAGTCGATTCCATTTGAGGAAGCATATGGTTTATTAGAAAAATGTACTGGAGAACTTATAATCCACAATTCTTCGAGTGAGAAAATGTTGGAGAAAACAGGATCGATTGATTTTGTGTTTACAGATCCTCCTTTCGGAGATTTTATACCTTATGCTGAAGTCAACCAGATTAACGAATTATGGTTGAATCATACAACGGATCGAGAAAAAGAGATTATTATTAGTCCTTCTCAGGAAAAAAGTGTAGCTGATTACCAATGTATGTTGACAAGAGTGTTTACAGAAATATCTCGTGTGCTTAAACCAGACCATTATGCTGCAGTAGTATTTCATGCAGCTAAAGCTAAAATATGGGAAGCTTTTGAACATGCTATCTTAGATTCTGGTTTAGCTGTTTGTATGACAAGCATACAGGGAATGAGAGGCTTACCAATCATACCTTGGCAATCTTCGGTACACAAAGATCTCACGCAGCGCCTTATAAGGAAACAACGATTATTTCCTAAGCAGACATTATCTGTTCGACTTCGGTTTGGCGTTTATAAAAACTGTATGTTTTCAAAAAACAAAATAATTCAATGTAATTGATAGGAAGCATCCAACTTCAACGGTTGGGTGCTTTTCTTTTGCCCTAAAAATTGTTATTCATTATAGATTGAGCATTTTATCGAGTGGATAATGTACAATAACTTGCGCAAATTGAAAACCGCATAAAAGAAGACATAGCTTGCAGGCTCTGGTAGAATGAAGTTACCACACAAACATTCGAAAGGAGACAGCAAACTATGTCCGAGAAAATTGTACAGCTGAATGAAGAAATTATCAAGGGGCAGCTCAAAGAATTAGTTCGAGGAAGCGTGGAGGAAACCCTGAACGAGCTGCTGGAAAAGGAGGCGGAGTCCCTGACGCAGGCGGCCCGCTATGAGCGCAGCGAGGCACGTCAGGGCTACCGCAGCGGTCACTATGACCGGAATCTCACCACAACCTCCGGCGACGTCACGCTCCATATGCCCCGACTCAAGGGCGTGTCCTTCGAAACTGCCATCATCGAGCGGTACCGCCGCCGGGAAAGCAGCGTGGAGGAGGCCCTCATCGAGATGTA
>CDYK01018453.1_pt1 | contig 42515 bp, 39 predicted proteins | sample 554841 | NCBI WGS metagenome assembly CDYK01 (sample SAMEA3182102, study PRJEB8094) | gut metagenome | biome: human; feature: gut; material: Stool; isolation source: human stools | place: Canada | collected 2013-02-18
CGGCTGCGGAAAATCTATGAGTCCATTGGATTTCCGAAGGAATATCACCTGCACACCCTCCGCCACTACTATGTGACCTCCCTGCTCCACTCCGGCGTGGACAAGCAGACAGTGGCGGATCTGGTGGGGCACGCGGACACGGGCTTCCTGGAGCGCACCTACTGCCACCCCCAGCAGGAACAGAAAGTGCAGGCCGCCGGAGCCATGTGTTCTATGCTCCGGCTAGAGGGCGAGGCCCTGTTCAACCTGGCTGCCGCATGTCCCGCCAAATCCCGCAGCGCCTGATTGTCGGTTTCGTAGAAAATAGGTTTTTCTGAAAGTTTCGATAGCTTTGCTCCCGCTCTTGCAGTATGTTGTGTTTGCAAAACCGGTCTCAACCGGAACGAGGTCAACAAAAGAGAGGTCAACACAACATGGCAAGTATCCGAAAACGGGGCAGCAGCTACCTGCTGGTGGTCTCTATGGGCTATGACTACGAGGGGAATCGTATCAAGCCCAAGCAGAAAACTGTTCATCCACCGGAGGGCCTGACCCCAAAACAGCGTGAAAAATGGTTGAAGGAGCAGGCCGTCCTTTTCGAGCGGGAGTGCAGATCACTTCCCCAGGGGGAAGTGGATCGGAGCATCACACTGGCGAAGCACACGGAGCTGTGGCTCCAAACCATCGCTCCCGGCAAACTGGCCAAGTCCACCCTGGCCCGGGACCGGCAGGACATCGACCGCTTCCTGCAGGTCCTGGGGCATTACAAATTGACGGAACTCCGCCCCGAGCACTTCCGTAACTTCTATGCGGAACTGCGAAAAGTCATCAGCCTTGAAACTGGAATGCCGCTCTCCGAGCATACCGTGGAGGGTGTACACGCGACGCTGTGTACGATCCTCTCCGATGCCATGGAGTGCGGCTTTCTGGATCACAACCCCGCCTGGCGGACATACCGTTATGCGGGGAGAAAAAAGGAAAAGAAGATCGCGGATCCGGAAACTCTGCAAAAGATCATCTCCGCGCTGGAGGAAGAAAGTCTCAAGTACGAGACCTACTTCAAACTCATCATCGCAACCGGGATGCGTCGAGGCGAGTGCTGCGGCCTGCAGTGGGGCGACATCGACTGGGAGGAGCGGTCCATCCACATTCAGCGGAATGTGGTAAAGGTCACCGGTGAGGACATCATTGTGAAGGAGAGGAAAACCGTGGCCGGGGATCGATACGTGTACTTCTCTCTAGAGATGGAGTCCCTGCTACGGGAGTTCCAGCGGGAGTGTGCCTGGGAGGCGGAGACATATGATGGGCGGAGATTGGAGGATGCGGACTATGTCTTCCGCCGCCATGGGCATCGGCTCCCCATGACGCCCTCCACCTTCACCTGGCGATTCAAGCTGATCCTGAAGAAGCACGGCCTGCCTACCGCTCTGAACGTCCACTCCCTGCGCCACACCAACGCCAGCCTGCTGATCGCCGGCGGGGCCGACGTAGCCACCGTAGCAGGCCTGCTGGGCCACAGCCAGCCGTCCACTACGCTGGATATCTACACCCACGCATTTGATAAGAACAAGAAATCGGCCAGTCAGGTTCTGCAGGAGAGGTTGGAGATTTGATAAACAGTAGCGAAACGAAACAGCCGCAGATCCCCGTCAACCATTGTGCCTGGTGCGGATCGTATGACCTGGGAATCGGCTGGCAGCAGAACGAGGCCATTGTGACCCTCCGGCGGAATGGATTCTTAGGCAACCGGCTGAAGTATGTGATCTGCTGGAACTGTGGTGTACTTGCCGTGGCTCTGATACACAAACGCCTTCGCGAAAATTCGCTATTTGCGAAGTAGAGGCATAAGCCCCTACTGGTCTTAGCCCCTAAATTGGAGTGCATAAGCACTCGCGGAACATCTTGAAGGTGTTCTACCCCACGGGGGCGGCACACGGCTTGACCGCCCGATGCGCCGTCGCCCGGCATGGCCCAAGCCGGGTGCTTGGGCCATGCCCAAAGAAATTAGATGGGTTGTCCTGTATGCACCAACTCTTTCCCGGGTGAGGGGCACATCAACTATATTTCGTGACCCTCGAAAGAGGTATACTATGAACAAGTATAAAAAATCGCTGTTCATGCAGGATAGTCCCAGCAACTCGTCGAACCCCCGAAGTTCTCACCGTTTCAAGTTCAAGCGCAAATGGCGCAAAACCTTATTTCGGTTGGCGTTTAGAGCACTTGAAGTGCTGCTGGTGATTTTACAAATCATCCAGTGCTTCTGTGAGATGTTTAAGAAGTAAGGCGAGGTGGTGCAGCAAACGGGAAGCCCGTCTAATTTTTGTTTATTAGGCCAAACGGCTTGTATTGTAAATCAGAATTGGAGTAGCTGGGAGGTGACAAGCATGATCGGAGATGTACTGAAACGTATGCGCATTATTTATGGATATAAGGCCAGTGAAATGAGTTCGGAACTTGGCATCTCCGCAAGTTATCTTTCAGAAATTGAAAATAACAAAAAGCAACCATCTTTGGACTTCTCCAAAAATATGCGGATATTTACGGTATCCGATTGTCCTCTTTGATATTACTTTCTGAAAATATGGATGAAGCAGAAAAGTCCGGCAAAGGAACTGCTTTTATCAGAAATATGATGGCACACCTGATACAAAATATGTCTGCGGCAACAGGTGATCCAGATGAAGAATAAAGTACCAATCAAAAAATATGACATAACTCAATGCGCTCTTTATAAATGCCGGACAAAAAAGCGTCTTGAGTATCTTCTGTGTCTTGACCTTGGTGGTCTCAAAATGATTGATAGCATCATCGGGTATCACAAATTTGAAATAGATAAAAAGCACTTTGAGGAAAAAGAGAAAGAACTGCCCCTGATAAGACACTTAAAGCTATCCAGCGCAGAATCCTTTATTCCTTTATCTGCTTCACCGAGTCATCCGGCCTGAATGGCTCATTTCTGGAGAAAAGCAGAAGTGCTATATAGACAACGGGAAAGCGCATTTGAACGGGAAATATGTTCTGACTATTGATATTAAGAAATTCTATGACAACTGTACACGAGAACCTGTATACCAGTTTTTCGTGCAGAAACTAAAAACTTCCCCTGATGTGGCTGAGATCCTGACGAACATTATAACATACAGTGGTGGCATTCCAACCGGGTGTCCAACAAGTCAGCTTATGGCATTCTATGCTTACTCCGATATGTTTTCAGAAATCTCTGATTTAGCAAAACAATGCGGTTGCAAATTCACTTTGTATGTGGATGACATGACTTTTTCCAGTACAGAACCTTTTTTCCCGATCAGTTGCGTCAAATGATTGATCATGTATTGAGAAAGTATGGCCACAAGCCTAAATACCGCAAAGTAAAGTATTATGGTCCTTCTGACTATAAGCCTATTACAGGAACGGTTGTCACTCCCAAACAGTCTCTTGTCGTACCTAACGGGCTTCAAAAACCATATATGATGCGTTTCAGGCGGTAAAACCTCTCATTGGTACCGAAACCTGTTCAGAAGAAGATGCAAAGCAAATTCTCTCGTTAAAAGGGCAGTTACAAGCAGCCCGTAATATAGAAGAAGGAAAATTTCCTGAGATTGGACGGCTGACGAGCCAGGTCAAGACGCCGGATATCAAAGCCACCTTAAGTCAAAAACGTCATACCCACAAGTTTATTTTAATTTTGTGGAAAAACGTCTAAAAAAGCGAAAATTAAGAACCGGGGTATTCGCCCCGGTTCTTAACATAATGACATTGACATGCGGGGTGTTTTCTCTTTCTCAAAGATTCTTAAATCCATTCAGGGAAAACACTTCATCCAAGCTTTCATCCGTCGTGGAGAGAATGTTTTCGATCTTCTGTATCGACACCGGTAAGGCTTTCGCCGCCGTCATCGCCTTCTCCGGATTCACCCGGAACGACGGCAGAATCACCCCCAGCGCGGCCACCACCCGATCCTGCACCCGAATGGGAGATGCTACACATTGGATCCCTGGCTCTACTTCACCATATTCATAGGCTAGGTTTGTGATGCGGGTCTCTTCCATTTGAATATGCGCCCGATAGAGGTTGAGCTGGGGCGGCAAGCGACCACCGTCTTTAAAGAACAGCTCTGTCAGTTCATCGAGCTTGTAGTCGCAAAGCAGACACTTTCCCACCGCGCCCAAGCAGGCCAGCTCCGTTTGTCCCGGTGATTTGTGGCAGCTGATGGCGTCTGGCGCATCGGTTCTGTGGAGGAAGAGCACATGATCTCCCTCCAGCGTCCCCAGGCAACATGCTTCATCCGTACGGCGGGTCAGCTGTTGCATCTCCAGGTCAATAAATCTGTTGATGGAAATTTTATTATGATATATCGAGCCGGCACAAAACAAATTGATACCGATCGTATAACGATTGGTCCGGTAATCCAGATCGATATAGTTCCGCGAAGCCATGGTCTGCAAAATTGGCAGGATGCTGCTTTTGGGTGATTGAAGCGCCTGAGCAATTTCTGTGAGGGTAAATCCCTCCATGGTGGTGGAAAGCAGGTCGAAAATGTCCAGCACACGCGATGTGGAACGATGTGGCGTTTGCGCCATAAAATCCCCCTCCTCGCTGAAAATGAGAAATTGCTGACCTTATGATAACACAAAGTGTCTAAAACGGCAAGCAATTTTTGCCATTTTTGATAAAGTTACTCGAACTTAGTTGACAATATATATATATATATAATGAAAATACGAACTTATATACGAACTGATTCGTATATAAGGACAATGTTTAAAAAAGGAGGCTTTTCTATGAAGAAGCTCCGTTTCGCCGTGCTGGGTGCGGGCGCTGGTGGTCAGACCATGGCGGCATTTCTTACGGAAAAGGGCTACCCCGTTCGCCTGTACGACCACAACCCTACACGGATTCAGCAGTTGCAAACTCTCAAGACAATCCGTGCGACCGGAAAATGGACCTGTCAGGGAACACCAGAGCAAATTACCGATTCTCTGCCGCAGGCGCTGGATGGTGCAGACATCATTCTGGTGGTCACTACCACTGATGCCCACAGCACTATTGCTCGTCAGTGTGCGCCATATCTGCGGGATGGACAAATCATCCTGCTTAACCCTGGGCATGTGGGCGGCGCACTGGAGGTCCGGCATATTCTTCTGGAGGAGCGTGCCTGTTCCGCCCGCGTGATCATTGCTGAAACCGGAGACTTGATGTTTGCCTGCCGTATGGTGCAGGAAGGGGAGATCTTTCAATCCGGCATCAAGCAGCATGTGGCTGTGGCCGCGCTTCCTGCATCAGATACGCCCCGTCTGATGGAAGTTTTGGGACCGATTTTTCCCTCTCTTCATCCCGTGGGCAGCATTTTGGAAACGGGCTTTGAGGGCGGCGGCGCCATGCTTCACCCCATTCCCAGTCTGATGAATCTCAACCGTATGGACCGTGCCCAGGACTATGACTACTACATAGACGGCATCACCCCCAGCATTGCCCGTCTGGTCAGCGCCTGCGACTGTGAGCGGCTGGCCGTGTGCCGGGCACTGGGACTGGAAGTGTCCTCCTTGGTTGTCTCCCTGCAGAAAACCTACGGCCTGGAGCAAACGGAGCTTTATGACCTGCTTCAGCACAACGCAGCCTACCGGGGACTCAAGAGTCCCATGAATCTGGAGCACCGCTTCATCATTGAAGATCTGCTCTGCGGCATTGTACCGCTGGCCTCCATCGGCGCGGAGCTGGGCGTGGAAACGCCGATCATGAATGCGTTCATCGAAATCGGCTCCGTTGTCTGCGGCCGGGATTTCCGCGCACAGGGACGGACTGCAGAAAAATTGGGATTATCCAGGAAAACACCGGAACAAATTCAGGCACTGATCCGCTAACCGTGTTCATTCCAGCAGTGTCAACGGATCCTGCTGAGTGAAAATACCAAGAGGAACGAAAAAATGGAGGTTGACGACATGAAGAAGATCTTATCCCTGCTTCTGGCCATGGCCACGACCCTCTCTCTAGCAGCCTGCGGCGGCAGCCCCGCTCAGGATCCCCCCTCTGGCAAAGATCCTGCGGATGATACTCAGCAGACGGAAGAAACCAGCGGAATCGATGCCGGTGCCCTTTACGCCATCGGCGGCGGCTCCACCGGCGGCACCTTCAACGCAATGGGCAACCTCTTTGTTCAGTTCTTTAACGACTCGGAACGTTTCGGACAATTCTCCTCCACCGCAACTACCGGCGGCGTCCAGAATGTCATTTTTATGGAAAACGGCACCACAGACTTCGGCATCATAGGCCAGAGCGTGTTTGTGCAGGCCGTGGACGGCACAGACTCATTTGCCGAAACCGGCCCGGACGATAATCTGGTGATTATTGCACCTCTGTACAGCGCCATTTTCCAGCAGTTTGTATCTAAGGATATCCACTCGGAAGCCGATCTCAAGGGCAAGAAGCTCATTGTCGGCGGCCCCGGTTCCGGCGATCTGGCCATTTCGGAGGCTCTGTACGCCGCCATGGGCATGACGTTTGAGGACTTCGAGCCGCTGTATCTGGGCAGCACCGAAGGCGCCGAGACCATGAAAGACGGCCACGCTGACGGCGCCATCGCTCTGACCCAGCTTCCCTTCTCCACTTTCGTGGAGCTGACCAACGCCGACAAGGCGTATCTGATCCCCCTGGAGCAAGATACCATCGACGCCATGTGTGATCCCGGCGATCACTCCTATCCTTCCTATTATCCCGCTGTGATCCCTGCCGATACTTATAAGAATCAGACCGAAGAACTGCCCACCTTCGCAACCGGCACCTATCTGTGCTGCCGTGCGGATCTGGGCGAAGAGCTGATTTATGAGATGACCAAATACATGTGGGAAAACATTGAGCGCCTCAACACCCTCCATGCCGCCGTGGCAGATCTGACCATCGACGCGGTGAAGGACATCGAGGGCATGCCCATCCATCCCGGTGCCCTGAAGTATTATCAGGAGCAGGGCGTCCTGTAAGGGGCTGCGGGTGCCGGCCACGGAGGATCAGGCGGACCGGCACCCGCCTCAACGGAAGGAGGATTTCGTATGAAGCTGTTTTCAAAGAAACCGGCGGAAGCTAAAAGCGGCGCTTCCGGCGCCGCCAGCACAGAACCCCTCAGTGCAGAGCGGGCAGATGAAATCCTGCGGGAATACTCCCCGGAGGATAACGAGCGCCAACTGACCAAATGGGTTGCCCGCGTGGTCAACGTATTTTCCCTGTTCATTTCCCTGTTTCTAGTCTACACGGCGGCGTTCGGCCAGCTGCCGGCCATGCAGCAGCGGTCGCTGTACCTGCTGTGTGCCATGGTGATTTTGTTTTTGGTCTATCCCGCGTTCAGCAAGCACAGCAAAAAGGGCGTGGCATGGTATGACTATCTGTTTGCCGCCGCCTCCTTTGGCTGCTGTTTGTATGCGTTTGTCAACTACGAAGATATTTTGCTTCGCTTCGGTATTTCCAATTCCACCGATCAGTTCGTATTTGTGATTCTGGCCGTGCTGATCCTGGAGGGAACCCGGCGTCTAGTCAGTCCCGCGCTGTCCCTGATTACCCTCATTTTCCTGGTCTATGCCTACTTCGGCAACGTCATGCCGGGCATGTTCCAAACCAAGGCCGGCGGTCTTACCCGCATGGCCGATCACATGTTCATGATTCCCGAGGGCATCTTTGGAAGCCCCCTGGGCACTGCCGCTACATACGTGTCGCTGTTCGTCCTCTTCAGCTCTCTGCTGCAAGGATGCGGCATGGGTGATTTCATTCAGGATGTCGCCCTGGGCCTGACGGGACGCTCCACCGGCGGCCCGGCCAAGGTGGCCGTTATCTCCAGTGCCGCGTTCGGCACCATCTCCGGCGCTGCCGCCGCCAACGTGGTGGGCACCGGCACCTTTACCATTCCCTTGATGAAAAAGTGCGGTTATCCCCCGGAGTTTGCCGGTGCTGTGGAAGCCTGCGCCTCCACCGGCGGACAGCTGATTCCCCCCGTCATGGGCGCCGCCTGCTTTATCATGGCTGAGTACATCGGCGTTCCTTACTCGGAAATTATGCTCGCAGGTCTGGTGCCGGGCTTCTTGTATTACATGAGCGTTTTCGTCACCGTGCATCTGCGGAGCAAGAAACTGGGACTCAACGGCATGCCCAAGGAGCAGCTGCCCAGCGTCCGGGCCGCCATGAAGAGCCGGGGCCATCTGCTGATCCCCTTTGCCGCAGTAATCTATCTCATCATCCGCCAGTACACCATCTCCTTCGCCGCCCTGGTCGGCATCATTCTGGTGCTGCTGGTCTCCCCACTGAAAAAGGAAACCCGCATGTCCTGGAAGCAGATTGCCGCCGCTTTTGTGGACGGCGGCAAGAAAACCGTTTCCTTCGGCGTCTCCTGCGCCTGTGTGGGCATGATCATTGGTGTGACCACCCTGACCGGCGTGGGCAACGTTCTGGGCAACTATATTCTGGACATCTCTCAGGGAAATCTGTTCTTGACCCTAATTTTGGTCATGATTATGTCCATCATTATGGGCATGGGTATGCCTACAGTAGCCGTATATATTGTGCAGGCTACTGTCACCGCCCCCGTGCTGATGGAGTTGGGGATTCCAGCCCTCACCGCCCACTTCTTCTGCTTCTACTTCGGCATCATCGCCTGTATCACGCCTCCCGTGGCTGTTCCCTCCTATGCCGCGGCGGCAATCGCGGGCAGCAATCCCTCTTCCACCGGCTGGGCCGCCTTCAAGATGGCCATCCCCGCCTTTCTGATTCCATTTGTGTTCGTCTATGAGCCGGGTATGCTGTTCAACGGTGGCAGCACCGTCAATTCCGTCATCTGCATTTTCACCAGCATCATCGGCTGCTTCCTGGTGGCCGCCGGTATGGAGGGCTGGGTGGTCCGTCCCCTAATCAAGTGGAAGCGGATTCTTGCCTTAGCAGGTGGAATTTGCTGCATCATTCCTGAGCATATCACAGACATCATCGGCGTAGCGGTACTGGCCTTTCTGGTCATATCGGAATGCCGCGCAAAAAAACTGAAACAGGCCGCCGTTTCATAAAGAAAGGATGAAGATGCTTTATGAGTGACATCAAGAGAAAAATCAACAGTGACCTGGATGACCGCATGACTCTGGACTGGCAGGGAACCCGCGCGTTCTTCTATGGCCTGGGCTATAACGACGCTGACATTGAAAAACCCCGGGTGGGCATTATGAACACCTGGAACGAGATCAACCCTGGTCATATTCACCAGCGCCATCTGGCCGACGCCGTCCGGGAGGGCATCATCGAGTGCGGCGGACTTCCGTTCCTGTTTTATGGCGTCAACCTGTGCGACTGCGTGGGCGGCGGCGATTACGTGTTGCCCTCCCGGGACCTACTGGTCAATGAGATCGAACTCAATGTCAAGGCACATCACCTGGACGCCATGGTTCTCATCGGCACCTGCGACAAGGTGGTTCCCGCCATGTTGATGGCCGCAGGTCGGGTGAATATTCCCACCGTCATCGTCACCGGCGGCTACATGAAAACCCCCGTCATGGACGGAGATTATGTGGACTTCATCGACATTGGTGCCAGCATCTCTAAGGTGAAGGAAGGCAAAATGACGCCGGAAAAATTCGAGGAGCTGATTCACACCTGCGCGCCATGCAGTGGCGCCTGCGGCATGATGGGTACTGCCAACACCATGAGCCTGCTGACGGAGACCATCGGCATGTCCCTGCCCGGCAACGCCACCGTGGCCGCCGTGTCCGGCGAGCTCATCAACCTCAGTCGGGAAGCTGGCCGGAAGGTGATGGAGCTGTGGGAGAAGAACATCTGTCCCCGGGATATCATCACGGAATCCGCCATTACTAACGCCATCCGGGTCTGTATGGCTATCGGCGGCTCCTCCAACACCATCATCCACATTCCGGCTGTGGCCACAGAAGCTTGCCTGGACATGGACTGCAGCAGCATCTACGCCGAAGCCAGCTGCGAGGTGCCGCTTCTGATCGGCATCCGGCCCAACGGCAAATGCTGTATGGCGGACTTTGAGGCTGCCGGCGGCTTGGGGGCCCTTCTCAACGAGTTGACCAGCAAGCTGGACCTGACAGGTATGACCGTCACTGGTAAAACTCTGGGTGAAAACATTCAGGGCTGCGTCAACCGCAATCCCAACGTCATTCACTCTCTGGCCCAGCCCCTGGACAGCGACGGCGGCCTCATTTTGTGCAAGGGTAATCTGGTACCCCAGGGCGCATTTATCAAGCAGTCCGCAGTTCCTGCCAAGCTCCACAAGTTCCGGGGCACCGCCAAGGTCTTTTACGATCAGGATAAAGCCATTGCTGCTTTGCGGGACGGCCGCATCGAAGCCGGCAATGTGGTCTTTATCCTCTATCAGGGCGTCAAGGCCGGTCCGCATACTTCGTATGCCTTCACCACCGCCCTCAAGGGCAGCCACCTCAAAGATGATGTCGCCACCGTCACCGACGGACGGCTCTCCGGCGCGGCATCCGGCGCGTGCTTTGGCTACGCCTCCCCCGAGGCCGCCCTGCGCGGCCCGCTGTGCGCCGTCCGGGACGGCGACTGGGTCCACTACGACATTGAAAAGCGGGAGTTGACCATTGAGCTTTCCGACGAGGAGCTCCAGCGCCGCATGGCCGAGGCCGAGCTCCGTCTGGAACCCAAGACTGGCTGGCTGTCCATCTATCAGCGGTGCGTGGGCTCCATTTTGAAGGGGGCTACGCTCATCGAGGACTATCGGGCCTGACAGCCCGGATTGACAGGCCCTGTCCGCAGGACAGGGCCTGCCGGAATCAGGAGGTATTTGTATGGAGGTTATGGAGGCGCTGCTCCAGCGCCAAAGCGTGAAATCCTATTTGCCTACCCCGGTGGAACCGGAAAAGCTTGAACAGGTTTTGGAAGCCGGACGGCTGGCGCCGTCTGCGTTCAACCACCAATACCGCCGCTTCATTGTGGTGGATGATCCCGCCGTCAAGCATCTGCTGCGGGAAAAGGCCGGTGCCCAGCCCATGATTGAGGAGGCACCTGTGGTGCTGGTCCTGTGCGCCACGGAGGAAACAGACTTTGTCATGCCCTGCGGCGAGTGCAGCGCCCCCGTCGACATGGCTCTGTGCGGCGCCTATATGATGCTCCAAGCCTGTGCGCTGGGCCTGGGGACGTGCTGGCTGGGCGCCTTTGACGCCCAGAGCGTAAAAGCCGTTCTGAAAATTCCCCCGCAGGTACGGGTTATCACCATGATGCCCCTGGGCTACCATGACGGCACCCAGCCCAGAAAACCCCGCAAGCCCTTGGAGGAAATTGTGGGACATAACTGCTATTGAGAGGAGTGGCCGTCTCACCGGTCAACAGATTATGAATGAGCGAAATCAGGCAGTGGTGCTGATGCTGCTCTCCGCCCTATCCTTTTCCCTGATGCAGGTGGTGGTCAAACTCTCCGCCACCAATATCGGCACCATGGAACAGGTCTTTTGCCGCAACCTCATTAGCATGGCAATCTCCTTTGTCCTGCTGCAGCGCAGTCACCTGCCGCTGCTGGGCGGTCGAAAATACCAGCCAGCCCTACTGGCCCGGTCGTTTTTCGGTTTCATCGGCGTGGTCATGCTCTTTTATGCCACAGCCGGCGCCCGGCAGGCCGATATTGCCGTGCTCAACCGCACCTCTCCCATCTGGGTGAGCCTGTTTGCCTTGCTGCTCCTGCGGGAACGGATCTCCAAAGTGCAGATCCCGGTCATTTTGCTCTGTCTTGCCGGAGCTGTCGCGGCCATGCGCCCCTCCTTTGACTCCAACACACTGCCTCTGGTACTGGCCCTTTTGACTGCGGTCAGCAGCGGTCTTGCCTATACCATGATTGCCTTTTGCCGCGGCCAGGTGAATCCCATGACCGTGATCTTCCACTTCTCCCTGTTCAGTACCATTGCCGCCGGTCTTTTGATGATTCCCAGTTTTGTGGTCCCCACCCCCCGGGATCTCATGATGCTGATTCTCATCGGCATCTTCGGTGCCGGCGGCCAGGTCGGCCTGACCTATGCCTATCAAAAGGCCCCAGCAGCGGAAGTGAGCATCTATGACTACTCCGGCATCATCTTTTCCGCAATCTTGGGATATGTCCTGCTGGATGAATCACTATCCCTGTCCACCATCGTGGGCGCTGCCCTCATCACCGCCGGCGGGCTCTGGTCCTATTGTGCAAATCGGAAACAGGCCGGAGCCGACTGGTAACCGTTCGTATTTGACGCAATGCTGCAATGATTTAAGGAGGTAACGATTTATGGCACCAAAAAAAATTCAGGTCATCCCCAACGGTGACTCCCTGAAAACCAAGTGGTCCCGGGCGATTCGCTACGGTGACCTCATTTTCACCACAGCCCATTCCGCTGCCCGGCCCGACGGCACCATGCCCACCACACCGGAAGAACAGATTCGCGGCTGTTTTGAGAGCTTGAAAAACACGCTGGAAGGCGGCGGTTCCGGTATGGACATGGTCCTGCACTGTGACTGCTTCCTGGCCCATCGGGAGGATTTTGCCCTGATGAACCAGATTTTTGATGAGTACTTTCTGAGCGCAGATGTCCCCACCACCCGCAGCGTCATGGAAGTGACCTTTACCGCCCCTAAATTTCTCTTTGAAATTCAGGCGGTGGCTGGTGTTAAAGACTGACCTGTGAGCACATAAACCGAGCACCCGGACCCTAAAGGACTGCTGGCTTTTGAATCATGGTGCGTACATGGACTCCCAGTAACGCTGGACCGCCGGAACGATCCAGGACAGCACCAGCGGCGGCAATTTTACTTTGGGTGATCTGCGGGCTGCTGGAGAAACTGCTGGGGCCTGCCAAACGATTTATCACAGTGCAGCTACAGGAAAAGATGGCGGCGAGGTGTTTCAGGTCCTACCTCTCAGCATGATCGGCATGAAAACAGAAACATTGATTCAGAACGGTTTGGTCAGTGACAGCATGGTAAGGATGCTCCAAGCATCCCTGGCACAGAGGCACCAGAACGCCCTAGATGTGTCCAATCAGCGTCTGGCAGTCAGCCAGCAGGAGGCTCTATCCGGCGAGGCCCTAATCCCACAAATGGATCAGGAACTATTCCGTTCCATCTGTAATGCGGTGCTGCCCAGCTTTCGCCGAAACGATGGCGATGCATTGGCTGCCATCCAAGACGGGATGGCCTTTGGGAGGGAAGTCACGGCGCAGAACCATCGAGAGAATCCCTGCGTGACTCACTGGGGGACTTCAAAGGAAACCTATTGCGAGCGTTTCTGCACCTTTCGTCAAGTCTCCGACCGGTACGGCGGTACTCAGACGCAGAAATCTGGGTACCACAGTTACGCCAACAGTTGGCAGCATTTTCTCTCGGTAATCTCCAGCGCCCGAGGACGCTATCTGGAAGCATCCGGAGCGGGGCCCCGGCCTACACCAACTCACGGATCGACATAAAGGTATAAAATTAGTGCATCGAAGCTTTTCTCTTTCCCGCCTTTGTAGGCAAACATTTGCCTACAAAGGCGGGATTTTTGTAGAGGAGCGAAGAGGATGGTGTGGCAAAGCCGCGCCCTCCAACGGCAAAGAATCTCAGAGCAGCGCATCCCAGTACCACATCGAGCAGGTGTATAGGGTCAAGCTACCCCCTATTACAATGTTGAGCGAGTAAATCAACGAAGTCCTTATCATAGGAAATGGATGAAATCAATGTCATATAGGTACAGACTTCACCTTCCACCACTTCGGCTTGTGTTCCATAAGACGGCGGGTGGACACCTGATCCATCTTCCGCCAGAAATCCAGTAGCTTTTCCGTAGACATCCCCTCTAAATTAGACAGCGTCGCCAGGATAACCGCCCATTCCTGTAGGACTATGCTGCTGGTGGCCTGATCTTTAATTTGCTCAAGATCATAGTCCCCAGGACCGATCGGGACTCTGTTGGGATTTACTTTTTTTCGGCTCATGGAAGGGCTCCTCCTGGAATTATTTGCGTTGAAAACGGATCGTTGCAAAGGAACTGCCATACTACCTATCTGGCATAGCAGGAATGCAGCCTTGTATTCTACCGTATTCGACGGGAAATGTTTGAGCGCTATATGTAAAAGAAGATAAATCTAATATAATGATTCTTGGTAAATAAGTTACTGCTTTTTCCGCCCTTCTATCAGAAAACGCTTAACTTAATGACATTGCCCTAAAGAATAGCGTATTTTTTTACATATATAGCTAATCCAGGGCTTCTGCCTCCTCATTCGTGTTAGCATCAACATGTCTGATTTAGTAGGTGATATTTTTGAACAAACTGAGGCTTCGGGATTTAAGAGAAGACCATGATATGACCCTACAGGATGTTGCCAAGGTCCTGGGGACTACGCTTCAGTATTACCAGAAGTATGAAAGCAGAGTACGTCCGATCCCTGTTGAACGGCTAGAAATTCTCGCTGACTTCTATGGCACATCCACAGATTATATCCTCGGGCGAACACTAGTTCGGAAACCATATCCAAAGAAATAGGTTCAGAAACAATCGAGCACCGGACTGCGCTCAATAAGTTTATACGAGTGTTCGTTCGTAGATGATCGACTTGTCTGAGGAATAGAATGGCCAGCGCCCCGGTTGACGGAGCGCTGGCCTCTACTTTGCGGCGAACATCGAAGCATAGGCGGACAGATCCTCTCTGCAGATATCTGGCGTGGTTCCACCAGACTTTGCGTGGACTCTGCTTCCTATCCCGTAAGCTGGCCAGCAGGTTCCAGAAGCTGCCTCGGTGTCCATACATCTATCGCGCGTTCGGCTTTGGCAGGGTGGTCTCGGAGCTGGCGCTCCTTGCTGCATCATACCATGCAATTTCCTCAGCTTTTCTGTCAGAAGGTGGAGCCTGTATTTGCGCTCCAGCCTCTCCCACTCTGGCGCCCAACATCTGATTGTGCGCGCCGCAAGATTCACAATATCTTGCGTTTTTCCCCATTCTTTAGCCAAAGAGCCCGCAGATGTAGCGATTGACAACGATTCTTTCCAGAACTATAATAATGTGTAGGGGAAAAGCGTTTGACTTTTCCATGAAAATGTGGTATTATGTCAGCCTCTTGCATATGCTATAACGGACAGAAAAGGAGGATTGAGTATGCAGAGTGCGCGTATATTCGGCAATTACGTAAATTTTCTCGCCGAAGAGAACCACCTGTCTCACTCTGATCTGAGCCGCGTTCTTGGATGTTCTGATCTTCAGCTGAACGCCTTGTTGAAGGGCCGTGCATATGCGTCTTTCGACCAGGTCAGGTTGCTTGCCGAGCTGTTCCATACGACAGTGGAACGGCTGTTATCCGGTGATCCGCAGCGATACAACGCAACGGTTGTACATTGCATGAATGATTTTCACAATCCGGAAAATCGCGAGATGATCCTGGATTTCATTGATGACTATGTCGATGTAGTCGATACAGTCAAACAGCATCAATCGACATAAAAAGGCATGGTTTACACCATGCCCTTTTTATTAAGGAGCGAGACGATGAACGATTTCACGATTCTGTCGAACCAAGTGGAAACTTGTATCCAAGAACTGATTGATCAGACCTTCCAGAATGAGGACCTGCGCAACATCTTTCCCAACCGGCTGTTGCGGGAAGACGTGCTGGATCTGCTGGACAGATACTGCACGGTTGTTTACTATCCGCTGGAAGAAGAGGAACGCAACAATGGGTTCCGCATCAAGGAAATCCCTTTTTCAGACGGGTCGATGCACGACTTCGTTTTTATCAACACGGCCCAGACCTTAGAGAAACAGGCGTTCACGGCTGCCCACGAGCTTGGCCACATTTGGAATATCGATCAATATGTGACTGAGCGTTGTAGCCTCTCTTCCGAATATGCAGAACCCATTGTCAACCGCTTTGCCGCTGTGCTGCTGATGCCGGAACCCGAGTTCCGCTCCGCGGCTCAGATGCAGATCGACAGCTATAAGAATCCCGGGAACGAGTCGATCACGTATCTTAACCTTGTCAAAATCATTGTCCATCTAATGAATCACTTCTTTGCGCCTTTTAAGGCTGTCACACTGCGCTTGGTCGAAACAGGATTCTTCCATCGGTCAGATATTGAACCACTGCTCAATGAAGAAGTCATTCCAGATGACTTTCTGGAAAGGCTGGTACAGGCCTGCATCAGCGAATTTGGCTATGTGAAGCTCAAAAATCCAACAAGGAAAAAATGGATCGAGGGGTTTTCGGAAATGCTGGACATTGCCGAAAAAGAGCATTTGGTCTCCGAGAATAAAATCAACCGGATGCGAGAGAGATTTGAACTTCCAGCCGCAACCGAAGTGTCCCCAGAGATGAATCACTCTGTCTCTCTTGGCCCGCAGGAAGGTCCTGATACACCATGAAAATTGACGAACAAACCGCTGTCGTCGACAATGATTTTACGAACCATCTGGCCGAGGCCCATTTGGACGATGACCAGCTTGTGGAGCTCCTACATACTATTTTTTCCGACCTTGACCTCTTGGTTGCGATACACCCGCTTGTTTACCAATATGAGCTTCGTCAGGATCTGCCTCGGATCAGATTGCTGTTTGACCGGGGTGTCGTGGCAAAGGCAGAGTTTGCCGACATCCATCAGAATGATGACGGCAAGAAAGCCTATTATACGTATTTGGTGGAAAATCTGTACCGGGCCATCAGCGGCGATGCGCTTCCAGCCTCCCTTTCCGATGAGTCGCTCTTTACCTGCTGGATGAGTAGGAGCAGCTTGGGAGAAGTCCATTCCGTTGCAACGTGCCTGACGTGCGGGTGCGGAATTTTTCTCTCTGATGACAATGATTCCAAAATGCTGCAGCGCTTTATTGCGGAGAAGTCCATTGGGAAGATCAGTGTCTATAACCGCAAGGAGCTGGTCGACATGCACTTGGACCAGGGCGGGACAAAGCTCCCCCGCAAGGTCCGGCAGTCCCTGACACACCGGCCGTGAGCTCCGTCCAAGGCCATCCACGTTGCTGGGATTTCATGCTTTTTGAATACTTGAGGCTGGTTTGCTTAACAGCTCTCTGGTATTGTTATTTTCATAAGGGACAAACTTACTTTCATCCAATCTACATCCATGCCGATGCTGATAGAACTGCTTGCTGAAATGCGGCTTGGTTGAGCCGCATCAGCGGCAGTTCGAGGAGCAAAAGGCGGGTCTCCTGCCGGGGGTGAAGCACCCAGGCAGGAAGCCCGTTATATATCTCGCTCAACAGCGGTGGGGAAAATCAGCCGCAATACTGGTCATCGTATCCGTCAGCCTCGACCTCTGCGTTATACGGCAGGATCAGGTACGCGGAGCGAGCAACCCGCCGGACCTGATTGTCATTGTGATATGCCACCCCGGCGATAAAATCCAGCAGGCGTCTGGCAATGTCGCGGCGGCTTGTCTCCAGATTGAGCAGCACGGAGCTGCCGCTCTGCAGCTGATCCACAATGTCTTCTGTCTGTTCGAGCCGGTCCGGCGCGCAGATCACGATCCGGGGCCGCATATTATCACTACTAGCAACGGAGTACATCTGCCGATCCCCCAAGGCATATGGCTGCCTGGGATGGGTGCCTCTGTCTGGATCCTGAAAAAGTCGACGTCGCAGATCATACCAAAAGGCCATATTGCCACCTCCCCCTATTATTTTAGTTGTACGCATTGTAAACTGTCAAGTCAATCGCGTCAAGAAAGGACCTTGAAGCATTATAACCTTAAAGTGAGATGATAGTTCCCAGATACTTTTGCATGATTCCGAACATACCTACTATTATGACACCATATGGAACAAACTCTGTGAGATTAGAAAAGTACGGGCATGACACCCTTTCAGGAGTCATGCCCGTACTTTTTATAAGCTTAATGCAATCAGAAAAATAGGCGAACACTCAAATACGCAATCACGCCCAGTTCCACGCCAATGACTGCCAACCGCCAGAGTATGGGCAGCGCTGGCTTCTTTTCCCGTTTTTTAGACGCTTCCGCCGCAGGTTCACCCGAAACGCCTTGCGGCTTTGATCCAGTGGGCGCGGTTGACTTCTCGCGCTGTTCAGGACAGTACTCTTCTACAGGCAAGGGATCCCTCTGCTCCGCATGAAGCCAGGGCTGCTTTGCCAGGGCTGCCGCGTCCTCTTTCTGCTCTGCTGCAGGCAACTCTGTCTCCGGTTTTGATGCAGGCGACTCCTCGATTCTGGCCGCTGGAGACAGTTCCACATCAGAGGCCACTGTCTGCTCTGCGGCAGGAATCTCCCGAGCCGGAGGTTCTGCCGGCTCTCCGCCAGCCTCGACTTCCAGTTCCGCAGGCGCTACGGCCGCTTCTCCCTGTTCAGGTGTGACATCCTGGTTGGACTCCAACGGCACGGTCTCTGGAGCCGGCTCGGCGTTCTCAACCACAGCAGCGGGTTGCCTCACCTCGTCAGGGTCGAACCAGAGGGGATCCTCCTTCTCGACGGAAGGGGCGGTCTCTCCGGATTTTGGCTCCGCAGCATCAGCTGACGCGATCTTCTGTAAAATCTGGTCCAAGTCAAAGACCAGGCCCTCCGGTTCCGGCCGGGTCTGCTCCATCTCCTTTAGGACGACCCGGAAGCGGAGCTCTGGGGCCGGAGGTGCGGGAGCGGCTGCCGGCCCCAGCATTTCCCCCGCCTCTGCCGGGACGGTTTCCTCCGGCGGGAACTCCGGCTGTGCCGCTACCTCCCCGACCGCCGCCAGATCTGGAGGTACCTCCGGTTCTCTCTCCGGCTCCGCCAGGGTGCTCACGGCTTTCCCCGCCTGTGGAGCTGTCTCCAGGGCGGTATCCTCTGGGAGACATTCCTCAGTTTTCCCTGCAAGCGGGACAGGCGGCCCCTCTGTTTCTCCCGCCGCGGCAGCCCGAGGCATTTCCCGCTCAACGACCGGAGACGCCGCCGGCTGGTGCACAGGCTGGATCGTCTCGGCCTGCGGCGCCTCTTTCCGCGCTTCCCCTGCCTCCTGGGGCGTCTGTCTGGCACCGCAGTATTTGCAGAAGGGCACGCCGTCCGGCAGCTCCTTTTGACATTGGCAGCATCGCATATCTGTCACTTCCTATCCAACATTAAAATATACAGTCTCACCCGGCAATGGCCCGTCAGGGCTTTTTTCTCAATACCCATAGGAGAAGTTGAGGAACAGCCATGGCTCCTGATAAGGGCTCTCCCTCCCCCAGGGATATGGATCCTGATAGCGCATGGAAAACGAATCGTCTCCCGTCGCAAGATGTACCCCGCAGCCGGAGTGGGCGGAGCAGGACACGACGCCATTGCGGAAGGGTTCCTGACGAAGAGCCCCGTCCTGGAAGGTGAGCTGGAAGGTATGGATGGCGCCATTCTGAGGCAGCTGCATCGTGACCTCTCCGCGGACGATCACCTCTTCCGCCGTTCCGTCCAGCGTGGCCGTCATATCGTACGTTGTAAAGGTGTCCGCGGCATCGGTGCACCGGTCGTGGAACGCCACCTCTCCGACCGCCACGCCGTTTTCCCACTGGCCATCCAGCCGTAGGTAGCCCACAGCGCCGCTGTCCGGATACCAGGTATGGACCGTGGCACAGCTGCCCGCCCCATCGGGTACATTCTCAGAGATCTCCCCATAGAAGATGCTGGTACCCCAGAGCAAAAGACTAGTGCCGGTGTAATCGGACCAGAGCCGCTCGCCGTCCCACGCCAAGTTTCCAGTTTTGACCCAGAGAGGATTTTGCGTGTGCTTTCCTTCAGAATCCCACACCCTTTGTCCGTTCTCCCAGTCCTCAAGCGCGGCAGAGAACGACGTCTCATCGCCATCTGCAAAGGCATGATAGAGCGTGTCCAGACAGGTCCGCTGGTCCTCCGGCATCTCCAGAGTGGACTCCACCGCTTTCAGCGGCAGCTCCAGCGACTCTGCTCCGATGGTCTCCATGCCCCGCCGCAGCACCTCCGCAGCATCATCGTCCCGCTCTGCTTCCCGGTAGGCCTGCGCCAGAAGCAGGTACCGCTCCGGTATCTCCGGAGATTGCTCCAGGGCCCCCTCCAAATCGTCAATGGCCGCCGCCCAGTTTCCCTGTTCCGTCTGTCCGAGTCCCTGCTGCCACAGGTCTCCCGTCTGGTTCTCCCCATCCGGGCTCCCCTGGTCCGGGGCCTGTGCCAGTTCCTCCGTATGGGGCGCTCCTGTGGCGGATACTGCCACCGGCGGCCGTAGGACACCATACAGCGCCAGCCCCAGCACACAGGACGCCAGAACCGCGATCAAAATATTGAGACTCCTTACAAGCGTTCGCACTGGCCGTCATCTCCTTGTGCCGATACGATCATGTTGATCTCCCTCTCATTCATATTGGATATAAGTGACGGTCTTTTTCTGGAGATCCCAGTTCTCCATCTGAACCATATTCCCGGACTCGTCATAGGTGTAATTAGTCCCGAAATACGCTGACCCATCGGCACCATAGCAGACATAATTGGTTCTGTTCCCATCCGCATCATAGGTGTTGATGGTATAGTGCCTAAGCGCCCCATCAGGTTCATAAAAATCTGTCCGCACAGGCTTTCCGCTGCTGTCGTATTCATACAGGGAGTAGCCGGTCAGCACCCCATCTGCAGAATAGCTGTTGGAACGTACTGCCTGTGCTGCTCCGCCGTACTGATAGATCAGATAAGAACGCAATTCACCGTCGGCGTAGTACTCTTCACGTCCCATCCTTCCGGCAGTATCATAGTGGTATAGGATGGGATCGACCATGCCATTTTGCTCATCCTGCGTTAAACTCCAGCCATAAGACTGGATCTCCCGGCCATCGGTGTCATAGAGTATGTCCACATACCCGTTCTGTTCCCCGGCGGCATTATAGGCGGTCACACCGCTCAGCCGTCCCTGGTCGTCGTATTGGTACACGTGGGACCACAGCAGATCACCGGCTTCATCATAAGTATCTCGCCGAAGTTCTCTGGCGGAAGCGGCCCCGGCTACCGACTCTCCGGTCAGTTCCTCCAGGGCTTTTCCGATGTCCGTGTCACCGCTTGTATCTTCCAATCCCTGACGGAGCACCCGTTCAGCGCGGTCTGCATCTCCACGGTCCATCCAGTATTCCGCAAGTTCCAGATAAGTTTCCGCAGTGGCGGCTCCGGACGCAATGTCTTCCTCATATTTTTCTAGTAAATGCTGATCTTCATTCGATGTCCCTATCTCACTGGATTGATCCGCATCCATCCTCTCTGACGATTCTGCTCCAGCGGGACGGCCCGCATCCACATCTCCCTCCGTTAACGTGGGAGTCGGAACGCAGGCCAGCAACAGCCCGCAGATCACCAGTCCGCCAGCCGCCACGCCCAGGCAGGCCATCAGGGCGTTCAGGACCCGAATCACTGGGCGCTTTTGCATATCCATGTCCTTTCCCCCTTTACTTGGCTCGCAGGAACTGGAAGCGGAAGGGTTCCCTCCCGGGCAGGCCGATGATGGCCTCGCCGATCTTCAGCCGCTGAATGTCCCAGTCCTCCACCACATTGGCGTCCCGGACGTTCTCCACAATGCCCCGGCCTTGGACAGCAGCCATATAGACCTCCTTCTTCCGGTTGCGGCCATGGAGCTGCTGCACATACTCCACTGACGTATGGTCGTTGACCCGGAAGCAAATGCTGGTGAGAAAGCCCGAGAGGATGCTGCGGGCCCTGGCCTGGCCGTAGACCTCATACATCTGCTCAATGTTCTGCAGCCCCACCATGAACTTGACGCCCATGCTGCGGCCGAAGTTCACCGCGTCGTCAATGTGGGTGAGGTTGGGCAGCAGCCGGAACTCATCCACCGCGAAAAAGACGTTGCCCTCGCTCTTCTTGCGGCTGAGCGCCTCCTTGATGGCCAGATCAAACAACAGCGTATAGATGGGGGTCAGCGTCTCGCCCACGCTAAGATCGTACTCCACAAAGATCATCCGGCCGCCCTTTTGCCGCACCAGCTCCCGCATGGAGAGGGTGCCCCGCTTCTTGAAGTTGCCGATGAACAGCTCCCGCACCTGCTGCTGCAGCTCCGACAGTACGCCCTGGGTCTGACCCGAGGCGTCATCGTAGATGTAGCTGGTCATGGCCCGCAGGTCCGGATGCTGCTCCAGCATCTCCCGCAGCTGGGCGGTGGGCATGGCGTCCATGAACTGGCGCATGGCCCGGTTGTCACAGTAGAAGCTGCCCTGGTTGCGGCTGAAATGGGCCAGCACCGCACCAAACAAATCCTTGGCCGCATTGGGGAAGAAGGGCTGGGTGGTATTCTTCAGTCGCTGGGCGAACAGCGTCTTGGAGATCTCGTTGATGGCCACCTCCATGTCCTCGCCCGGCTCCAGCTCGTTGAAGAGGTTCCAGTAGTCCGGCCCCTCCGGGCCGCAGGCCGTAGCGTCGTTGCTGATGACCACGTCGCCCGGCCGATAGAAGGACTGGTAGAAGTCGCCCTTGGTGTCAAAGACAATCATCACATCCTGGTCGGTCATGCCCCGGCGCAGCTGGCTGATGATCTGGTAAAAGGCATTGGTCTTGCCGGTGCCGATACCGCCCAGCAGCATCATGTGGCGGCTGAGGAACTCCTCGTCCATCCGGACATACGTTCGCTCCCCCGATGCATCCTGCCCGCACAACACGCAGCGGGCGGGGCCCGCCGGGTACTCCACCGGCAGATCGTGCAGGGTGTTGCCGTCAAATACTTCGATCTCCTTCAATAGTGATACCCCCCATTCTTGCTGTTTGTGGGTCCGTCATCATGGGAAGGCGGTTCCTGTTTGGGCGGTTCCTGGTCGCGGTCCCCGCCGTCCTTTTCCACACCGGAGTCCTGATCCGGCCCTTTCCGCCGCCATGGCTCCCGCGGCTGATCCGCCTGTTTCGGCAGCTCCGCCTCCCGGCCGCCGCTCCTTTTCCAGGGCTCCTGCTGTCCACCGTCATCCGCTTTCTGTCCGCTGGTCTGGTCCTCCCTGAGAGCCGCCGTTTTCCCTCCGGCCGTTTGGGAGAGGGGTTCTGCCTCTTGGCTTTCATCCGGCTGCTTCCGGTCGGTCTCCGATTCTTCTTGACCGGCGCTTTTCTTCCCGGACTCCTCGGTCTGTTTTCTGGAAGGTGTCTGGTCCTTCCCGGCATTCTTCCCCGGTGATTCACGGCTGCTGTCCGGTGCGGTCTGTTCCGATTCCGGCTCCTGCCCTCCCTCTGCCCTCTTTTGTTCATCAGAAGGCGGCTGTTCTGTCTGCCCTCTTTCGGCAGCCTTCTGCTCCAGTGATTCACGGCCGCTGTCCGGTGCGGTCTGTTCCAATTCCCGCCGGTCTCCGGTCTTATTCTCATTAGAGTGCATCTGCTCCCCCTCGCGGCTCCCCTGCTCCGGCTGGCGGGTCTTCTGCCCGTTGTCCGTCTCCTGACCGGAGGCCTTCTCTGCCCCTTCCGGGTCCTCGCTCTCCTGGCGCTCCCGCTGGTTCTGTTCCGCCTCGGGGGTGTTCCGCTCAGGCTTCTTCTCAGCGTCCTCCGTCTTGTCATCCGTCCGCTCCGCCTGTCCGACCGAAGCTGCTCCGGTCTGGCTCTGGCCTACCGTTGCCGTTTGTTTTCCGGACATGGCCGGCTCCTGTTCAGCCACCTCCAGAGCTGCGGTCTCCTCCCGCGTCATCCCCGCCCTGTCCAAAGATTCATCCATGGCATTCGGGATGGAGGTGGCCCCGAAATCCTTGTCCTGATATTTGCTCATATCCGTATTGGTCCAGGAGAAGTGCTCCCGATCCACCAAATTGCCGTCAGAGTCGTAGACACTGCGGGTCACCATAATGCCGTCCGGCCGAAGCTCGGAGCTCCCCATGTGGCTGGAGCCCTCCAGCCGCACGGTGTATCCCTCTTCCAGGAGTTTGTGGTTCTCCCGCTCGAAGGCCCGGTAATCCCGGGTGTTGACCTTGGCGTTCATAGGCGTCAGGTTTTCGGCCAGCCCGGATCCGCCTTCGGAGGCCGCCAGATAATGCCCGGCGTGGTCTCCCTCCAGCTTTCCCGGCAGGTTTTTCTGATGGCTGAGCGACCGGGGTGCCGCCTGCTGGGGCCCGGTAAGCGTGGCGGACCAGGACCGGGTCGCGCCGTTGGCGGTATAGGTCTGATTGGGCTTCAGCGTATAGGCCCCCTGGAAGTGATCTCCTCCGTCTCCGGTGAGCATTTTGGACGGTGTCCCATTAGAAGGCGGCAAAGCCAGCGGCTTTTCCACATAGGGGAGAATTTTGGGCGGCACGCCCCCGGGGGACTTTGGCAGAAAAAGCGGTTCCCTATTGGGAAAGAGAGGCGTCAAATCTGCGTATTCTCCGTATAAGGGACCTCTATGGACCACCTCGTCCAGTTCCTTCGCCCGCTCCTGCGCCTCGGCGATGTCTCCGCCGGTCAAGCCGCCGCCGACATCCTGCACCGCGTTGTACAGCGTCTCAGCCGGCGGGTCGATCTCCCAGGGCTTCTCCCCTGCCGGTGCTCCACTGTCCTTCCCGAACGGTGCGGCCTTCTCCTCCTGGACCAAGGACGCCTGGGGAGCCGTTATCTGAGCCTCCGGCCGCTCCCGGCCTCTTGACTCCGGCACCGGGGCGGTGATCCCCGCCTGCTCCAGATAGTCCCGCAGCTCATCCATCGGCGCGGCCTGCGGAGTGGATGCCTCTGACACGACGGCCGCATCCGGCGTATGCAGCAGTGCCGCCCAGGCGGCGTCGATCTGCTCCTGCTGCTGAGCGGCCTGCATGGTCCCTGTTAGGGCCGTCACGCCGCTACCCAGATAGGTCACCGCTTTGGAGAAAGCCTCCAGCCACTTGTGTCCCATCGTCCCGCCTCCTCATCGAAAATAGCAGAGCTCGGAAGATGCCAGTCCCAGGATATTCTCCATCAGCAGCTCCTGTTGCTCCGGCGACTCGCTCCGCCAGGACAGATTCATCCCCTTCAGGATCGCCCCCAGGGTGTGCCGCCCATCAGCCGCAAGCCAAAGCCGCTCCTGAAACCCGGTGAGCAGGATCTGCTCCTCTCCCAGCTGGACGGCGGCCCCCTCCTCCGCCGGCAGGCAGAAGCCCTGCCGCACGGGGACACACTGTGCCAGGGCCGACAGCACCTCCGCCGCGCTGTCTCCCGACGCCGCGGCCCCCAGCGCCGTCAGTACCTCCGCCGCCGGCTTCTCCTCCTCACGCAGCTCCCGCCACATGGAGAGGCCGCCCCACCGCATGGCCTGCTCTGAAGAGAGGGTAACCCGGCAGTCCTGGCGCTCTATCTCCTGCACCGCCCGGTCCCGCTCCACATACAGGCGCAGAGGATACCCAATGGCCACGGCGTATCTCATACCTTCTGTGCCTCCCGCGCCGCGCTCCGCCATTTCTCGATGCCGTAATCGCCCAGGCGCTGGATGTCATTGATGATGGCGCCAACCTCCTGGATAGCGGTCTCCGTCTCCGCGGTGGGCAAGAGCTCCTGTGCTGTCTGGAGCCGGAAGTGCTGCATACTTTGGTATCCGATGGCCACATCCGTTCCGGCCTTGCACATGACCGCCAGGCTGACAACCGGCTTCATGCCGCTCATAAACAGGAAAATCAGTGCCGCTATAAAGAGCAGGGTCATGGCGATGGTGAACAGGCCGCCGAGGATCATGTGCTGCCCGACTTGCGCCCAAAACAGCAGCTTCACCGCGCTCATGGCGCCGGCGGTACTCAGCACCAGCTTCCAGCGGTGGCGCTTTCTGCCCAGGAAATACATTGCCGCAATGCAGCCGGCGGTCAGCAGCAGCGGCAGGAGCCATGCCGGCTCTTGCCCCAGAAGCAGGTACACCAGGGTGCCGCAGAGCGCCGCCAGAAGAAAGCTGTTAAAGAAGTCAAACAGGCTGAACCGAACTCCGTGAGAGATATTGATGCCGGAGATCTCGTCCAGCTCGTATTCCTGCTCCACTCTGGTGCGGCCGATGAAGGACCGGCCGGAGGCCCGGAACAGCAGCCGCTTGTTGGTGACCATAATCCGTCCCTCCGCCCACAGGCCCTGGAGGCGGGAACGGATGTCCACCACATGGTACTGCCGGATGGGGATCTCATTTTCACAGGGGGCCACCAAGTCCGGGACGATCTGTTTCCCCCGCTCATAGTAGTCCGTATTCCGGTCATAGTCCGGATCGTTCAGCCGCAGGATATTCTGAAAGGACACGCCGCTCTGGGCGGGCTGGCCACCCTCCTGCCGGGGAACGCCCCGCCGGATCCGGCAGGGGCAGATCGCGCCGTCCGGCAACTTCCGGCCACATTTGACACAATAGTACGCCATGGTTCTCTCCTTCCTTTCTCAATAGATATTGTAGACCCGGAAGCCCATCAGCTGCCATGTCCCGTCCTGGAAGGCCACCGTCATCTCGGCGGAGCCGGAGAACGGCGTGGGCAGGTCTGTCGGTTCCAACCCTTGCCGCATACATTCATAGGAGAACTCGCAGTCCACCGTTCCATTGCCGGTATCCAGATCACAGCGTTCCAGCTCTGCATCCGTCAACCGGAAACCGCCATAGCGGGAGGCATAGGACGCACAATCGTCCTGGAAATCCCGGAAATCCTCCGCGGCAGTGCTCATGGCCTCACCAGAGACCGGGACCTCGGTGCTCTCCAGCGCCCCGCCGTCCAGAGCCTCCGCAAAGAGAGCGGAGAGATATGCCGTCACATCGCCGTAGGCATCGTCCTGCAAGGCGGAGGCTTTCACAGTGCAGCTGTCCGCCAGGTCATAGGAGACGCCGCTGCTCACATACTCCGTGATGTCCGCGCATTGGTAGACCGGATGCTGGAGCCCGATGGTGTATGTACCGGCGAACATCTGGGGCAGCTGGCAGATCTGGCGTGTGCCCTCCACCTCCGGCTCTGTCTCCAGCGCCTCGCCGTCCAGCAGCAGCATCGCCCCCACCGGGATGGTCACCGTGCAGTTCTCCGCCACCAGACCCTCCAGAGAGACCTTGTAGGTATCAAACAGCAACGCGGTCTTGCCTGTGCGGACCAGGGTCACATCCAGTTGGGAAGGTGCCGAGCTTCCTGTGGCGGAGTATGTAAAACGATAACCAAGATAGAGACTGTCCCCGTCCGTCTGGCCAAGCGGCTCCATCTGGTAGTCCAGATATTCCGAGTGCTCCCACGCTTCGGCCACCTGAAGGAAGTGGGCCTCGTCCAGCATTTCCCCCTCTGGCAGGTCGATCTCCTGGTAGACCGCCGCCCAGTCCCCGCTCATGTAGTTCTCAAAGAAGCGCTTTGCGCTCCGCTCGGGGCTGAACAGGGTGCGCAAAGTGGAAACCCCGCCCACGAGGACGGCCGCCACAACTGCACAAACCGCTAATGCCTTTCGGTGCCTCATCAAGAAGCTCTTCGCCGCCGCGCCCCCTTTCCGGGCATCGCCCCGGAAAAAAACCTCCAGCCGGTTCCGCAGGAACTGGCCCGGCGAGACCTCCTCCGGCTGGGTGTCCACGATCTCCCCTCCGCAATAGGCGCAGTATTTTGCATCCTCGTCGTTCCTCTTACCGCACTTAGGACAAAACATTCTCCGCATCTCCTCTCATGACTCACTCGGCAGTGTTTCACCGCTTGATGAAATTATAGCAAGTTTGAGGGGATGCCGCATTATCCTAGAATAATTGGCCAGGGGATTCCCAGAAAAAAGAGGGCTCCTGATGCAATGTCATTAAGTTAAGGCTTTCAGCCCGAAGCAAAAAGTACCCACCCCGTTTCAAACGGGGTGGGTACTTTTTTGTGATGATACGGTTTTACTTTGTGGGCAGGACGATGACCTGTCCCTCGTAGATGGTGTTGGCGTTCACCAGACGGTCGGCGTTGCGCTCATAGATGGCCTTGTACTGCATGACATTGCCATAGTGGGCCTTGGCGCTGGCGCCCAGAGTATCACCGTACTGGACGGTGTAGAGGGTTTCGCCCTCGTTGGCAACGGCGGCGGGAATGAGGGTATCCTTGCCCAGCTTCTCGGGCAGGGTGATGACCTCGCCGTCGGCCAGTTTGACATTCTTGTTGACCTTCATCAGCTTGTACCGCTGGGCATTGTCGCCGCAAAAGTTGGTGCAGATGGTAGGCCAGATATCACCCTTCTTCACGGTGTAGGTGCCGGGCTTGTCGGGCGTGGCAGGCTCGGTGGGCTGTTCGGGTTCTACTGGGGTGGTGAGTTTGGTAGCGGCAGCATTGGGGGCAATCATCAGCCAGATGCCCTCATCGTCGGGAGCAAAGACTTCATCTCCTTTGGGGATACTCCCGATGTTGAATGCCACTTTCTCCACATCGCTCCCCCAGTCAACACCCGTAAGTGTATAACTGCTGCTGCCATCACCGTAAATAGGGCCACCCTCATTGTCACCGGCAGGGAAAAAGTAAGAACCGGATATTGCACAGGACTCATCAGCAACAGTAACAGTTGTTCCGTCGGGCACCAGATAGACAGTACGGGTTACTTCCTTCATTTCAATGAAGTTCCCATCATCGTCATATTGAGGTTCGTTGAACACACGCTCAGCGGCCATAGGCTCGTTGGACAGGGTATAGGTATACTTGTCGCTCTTCAGTTCTGCGGCCAACGCGGGGACGGCTAGCCCCATGCACAGGGCCAGCGCCAAAAACAGACTTGTAAACTTTTTCATATTTCGGACTTCCTTTCTCATATTTTGTCGCGCCGCTCTCCTCTCCCTACGGCCCCTCTCGTCTGGGGCTTCTCACCCTGCGCGGCACAACAAAATTCAATCAAGGTCAGCCCTCATATTTCCGACGGACGGCCCTGCGTGGCGGAGGGATTTCCCCCGCCACAGGCGCGCCGCCGAAAACATAAAAAGCGGTGCTGAGTGCCTGTATCACTCTATATCGGGATATAGCGGGCTGCCGCCCGCTATATCCTGCCGCAATTTTATGTTTCCGTTCCACTTTTAACCGATAAGCCGCAGAATTGCAAGGCCCTTTCCACAAGATATTCTAAAAATGCCCCTGTTCGTTTCCATTGACGGACAGGGGTATTTTTACTGCCGTTCAGATACTTGTTGTGTTTTTGGCGATTATCGCCGTTTCCGCACAGTTTGGTAGATTTTTTGGGCGTTCAACAGGCTTCTTGATATTTTCCCCGCTGTCCCCTTTTTTGCTTGTTTCCGCCTATTTCTGATACATTCCGCAGCCTTGTTGAGATGTTGTTCTGTGTCTTAACTTAACGGCCCTTGGCTTCCGGAAAAGGGAAAAAGCACTCACCTCCAAAAATTCGCTGGCTGTATTTCTGATACATGAAACAGACAAATTGAGATTTTTGGATAGACTGCGCTGTTGCTTAAAACAGATAAAATCCTTGATTTTTACTGCCTTTCCAAAACAGGTTGAGAAAACAAGGACAGCGTTGCCTGTTTTGACCGCTTTTCCACTCCGTTTAGTGAAGCGGACACTTCTTTTTTGAAAAAGGGCGGTTTTGGGCCATGAAAACGTCCCTTTTTCAAAAAACATAGCAAAAGGGGGCGGGCCGATAAGACCCACCCCCTCTTTTTTTCTTATGCGGCCACGCGGTAGACAAAGCCCACAAAGCCCTTGACTTTCAGATTGCGCTCGTCCTGCCGGTTCGGGCGGATGGGGACGGTGTGCCGCGCGATTTCCTCTAACAGTTTTTCGCTGTTTGCGTTGGGCATGCGGAGAAATTCTTTGCACAGCATGACCGCCATTTTGAAGTTGACCTTATAGGCGTAAATACCGTCGCTTGGCTGACGGACAACCACCTAGCAGCAAACGCGGCTTGCAAAGTTGAACGCGGTCAGATCGGCATAGAGTTCCTGAAGCATCAGACCGCCCGTGGAGATTGACCACCCCAGCATATATTTCAAACCGCGGAAGGCAGTTTCCAGCCCCCAGCGCAGGTGGTAGAGTTCCCGAATATCTGCAAGCGCAAAGGACGGGAGCAGAGAAGTGGCAACCGTTTGAAACTCGCCGTTGTCCAACAGAACGCGGCAAATGCGGAAACGCATTTGGTATGGCGTTGGAAAGTCCCAGCGGCCCCGCCATGTCTTAGACCCTGCTTTGGCACTTGCAGATGGATATAGCCGTTTTTCTTGTCCTTGTTGGTCTGCGTGGTGGTGATGGTAAAACTAATATTGCAATCAAGCTCCATCATGGGCAGTTTTGCCACCTCCTGCATGGCAGAATGGCTCTGCTTGATACGGATGAGGAAATCTACATTGAGCTTTTCAGGACAATGGGCGATGAGGTTATAACTTTCAAAGCCGCAGTCTGCGATGATGAGCGTCTTTTACGGGAAGGTGTTTCGCTCCAGCATTTCCACCAGCGCACCGATTTCGTCTTTCTTTGGCTCCAGCTAAATGACGACATCGGAAAATGTGCGGTTGAGAATATCATGCAACGGGGTAGCGTGGAGTTGATTCACCCCTTTAGGGATACCGTCGTTCTGGACGAAGGACGGCGCGGCGGGATTGCGGGGAAGATTGACCGCCGTACCATCTACCGCTAAAAGTCGGTAGTAACGGAACAGACCGCCGTCAGTACAAGCAGAATTGAAGCGGTCAAAGACCGCGCGGAACACCTCGATTGGGATTTGAGCGCAGCGCTGGCTTAGGGCGGAAGCGGTCATATCAAGACCTGCAGTATGTAAAATCTTCGCTAAACAGCCGCCCTCGGCGCTGATAAAAAGGCGGATGACTGCTTCGGCAGTTAGGGGGCTTTTGCGGGAAAAGTGCCTGCCGCTGATGCTCTGTGCGGCGGCTCTAATGGCAGCGTTGAGCGCCGTAACAATGGTATGTATCTTCATGAGAGTTAGCCTCCGGACGAATATTCGCCGGATAAAAGGAAAAACACCAAACGCCCCCCATTTCCGAGCGTGTACGCCTGATGTTCAAAATGCTCGCTACTGTTGTTGTGGTTGTGTGGTTATTCTCTCAATGTGTGGCTAACTCTCAAATAAAAGCACGAAAAATTCAAAAAATGTGGCCTAACTCTCCATGTGTGATTGTCTGAAATTCTGCCTGCGAACACCATTCATCACGGCGTTAATTTAGTGTATGCTCAAAGTTCGCAAAATGTAAAGCAGACAGCGGAATTTTTTACAATCAGTTCATAAAAGGCCGCTTGCCTAAACAGAAGCGCATAAAAAGGCCCCGGCGTTAAGGGGCAGATGATGAAAATCTGCTCCCCAACGCCGGGGGTTGGGGCTTAACTTAATGGCATTGGCTCCTGATGAGCCCTCTTTTATGTTTCCGGATTCTCTTTTTCGCGCAGGACCCGCCGGAGCTTGCTCAGCGTCACTGGCGTCATTCCCAAAAATGAGGCAATGCACTTGTTGCTGATCTGGTCCACAAGCCCAGGATACTTCTGCAGGAACCACTGGTATTTCTGCATGGCAGTATCCCGGCACAGTGTCAGCTTGATCTCCCAGTGCATGGAGAAAGATGCAATGAGCAACTGGTTATACAGCCGCTGAAGCTCGCTATACCTCTCTAGGAGGCGCTGGATTTCCGGGATTGGGATGGTGAGAAAGTCACTGTCCACCAAGGCATCCATGGAAAGGGGCGACGGCGCCTGCAGGTCCGCGGAGGTCATCACCGGGATTCCGGGCTGAACAGCAAAGCAGTCTGTAATCTCCCGGCCATTAACATCGAATAGAAATCCCCGTACGATCCCCTTGAGCAGAAACGGCACCACTGCCGGTTTCTCTCCCTCTCGAATTAGAAAGTCTCCCGCCGCCAGATGCAACGGGATACAGGCATCCGACAAATCTTCAATCACTTCAGAGTCTGTCAAATGCAACGTCTTTTCAAATACATCTCTAGGTGTCATGCCTATCACCATTTTTCAGAACAATATCTGCGGGATCGTTGGTGGGTTTAGTTTAGCACGAGCGGCGCCCACGCGCAAGGTATAATTCTTACTTACTGCGGGAGGGAAAAATTTTGGTGGAATGAAGGGAGAAGAACCAGGAAGTATCGCTACAACTTCAGCGAAGATGAAGCGCAGGATATTTATGCTTCTGCCTGCGGTCACCTTGGTGTTATGCTGAAAACTGATTTTATATTGTCAAAAGTTTCTTCTTTCAGAATCAAATTTGACTCTGCACAAAGCTTATACCAATTTTATAAGTAAGCGTCAAATGGAGTAGTAAAGAGCTTGCGCCAGATAGAGGAAAGGGTGGCCAAAACCCGGTCACCCCTTCAAGCAATAATAAAATATTAAGTAGTAGGTAGCTACTGAGTCAAGAAGTCCTGCACCACATCCAAGAACTGTTCCGGCTCAAGCTGCAATCTAGTGCAATGGCCAATTAACCCAAGAACGGCAGACCTGTTGCTGGAGAAAGGCGCAACAATGGTAATCGTAGACCAATATCCCTGCACGCATTCCTTTACTAGAATTCCATAAGACAAGCTACGGCGGGACGGGTCCCACATCTCATGGAGGCAGTATAGATGGTCTACATTCTGGTACGGCGTATCAACGTTCCGCTCCTCTGCGGCATACAGCTCCTTAGACAGTTGTAACAGACTTTTCAGCAGTGAAGCTGCTTGCTGAGCTGCAGGCAAGACTTTGGGGTGGATGGTTGGAACGGTGGAAAGGATCTGGTCAAAATCAAAATCCATCGCAGATGCAGAAGGTTCTTCGCCGGAAACCAGTTCTGCTACGGAGATTCCCAATTTATCCGCGAGATTTTCCATAGAATCAGCTCTTGGATGCGAAGTGTCGTTCAAATAGCCTTGCAGGGTCGTTCTTGGGATATTAATTTCTGCCGAAAACTCCGCATAATTTACACCTCTCTTGTCCATTTCTCTTTTTAACGTGGCCATAATATTTTTCTCTATTGTCATGGAAGCCACCTCCTTAAACAAAAGCATAAGAAGGCAGACACAACCAGTAAATTCCAGCTTTTTTGCAGAGCAGGAAAAAGGACGGGACAGTCCCATGAGCCATCTCGTCCTTGAATGAGGTCAATGTTCTTTTGAGAAAGTTCGGCAAGAGGCCGGAGCATTGGAAGGCAGTATCTTTACAGCCCATTCCCCGCCACCAGCGGCCAGGATCGGTGCATTGGTCAGCACTCAGGTCAGATAGCAGTACGGATCAAGGTCATTCGCCTTGGCTGTTTCAATCATGCTGTAGATCACCGCACTGCTCTGCGCCCCGCGCGGTATGTTGGCAAAGAGGAAATTCTTTCGGCCAATCACAAATGGCTTAGTAGATCGCTCCGCCATATTGTTGTTCGGTTCCAGACGGCCATCTTCCGGACCACAGATCAGATACGGCCATTGTTCTTTCAGATAGTACGGAGCTTCGCCAAGCGCGGATTTCAGAACGACTCTGGAGAATCGTCTGCTGCAATAAGCCTGCCCTGCAAGAGGGGGCCGGGTGCTATACCTCTTACTTCCTGGAAGTCGGGGCACTGCCCGAAACTGTGGGCAAGTTGGGGTAAATGCCGTGACTTATAGGAAAATCACAGCACTACCCGGCGCTTCCAACAAGTTGAGGCTACTTTCGCCCACTCCGCGCTATGATGGTATTCTCTCATATGATTGAGAACGGTAAGAACCGCCATACTGTGTGGCTGACGGACGAAGCGTGGAACATGGTCGGCGGGGAATATAAAGCGGATGGCTGCTCCACGCAGAATGAGTATATCGAAAAAGCAATCCGCTTTTATACCGGCTACCGCAAAACCGATCGCAACGAACGCTACCTCACTGACGCAATCTCCGGTGTGCTGGAAACACGATTGGGCGCGCTGGGTGATCGCATTGGAAAACTGCTGTTCAAAATGGCGGTGGAGGAGTCCATGATGATGCGCCTGCTGGCGATGGACGAGAGTCTCACATTCTCTGAACTGGAACCCCTGCGCAAGTGGGCTATCCAAACCGTGAAGAAAACAGATGGCGGATTGAACTTCGATGACATCCTCAGGATCCAGCAGTAAATGTGCGCAAGTGGTGCTCCATGTGTGTAGCGCAGTCTGGACACAGTGGATCCGGATACGCAAAGCCGGTGCAGGCGTATTAAAATCTGACGCCAAAACAAAGAATAAGGACTGATGCGTGTTATATTGAAAAAACAGATATTGTGTCATATCATAAAATTTTCGTTAGTAAAAATCGCCGTTTTCCCTTGTTACACAATGGATTGACGGTATTTCACCGACTAACGAAATAATATCGTTTTGTGTGTCCCACTACACTCATTTATGCCCATGGAATCCAGTATTTCAAGTGCCGCAAAATGCATCACACATCACATGAAGAATAAAACGATCTTTTCACTGAAATTGGAATGCATCCGCTGTTACTCCACCTTTAGCATCCGGTACCCTACTCCAATGTGCGTCTGAATATATTGCGGAGAATCCGGATCCCGTTCCAACTTCTTGCGCAGGGTGGCCATATAGACCCGGAGAGATGCCACATCGTTTTCCCAACTCCTGCCCCAGATCTGCTGGGCGATGAAGGTGTGCGTCAACACTTTGCCCACATTCTTGCACAGCAGGCATAGCAGCTTGTACTCACTGGGCGTCAGATGCAGTTCCTCTTCGCCCAGAAACGCGCACCCCGCAGCATAATCCACCTTCAGCCTGCCGTTGGTGAATACAGCGCCTTCGTTCACCACTCCGGCCTGCAGGGTAGCCAGCCTGCGCTGGGTTACCCGCAGACGGGCCAACAGTTCCTCCACGGAGAACGGCTTGGTCAGATAGTCATCTGCCCCGGCATCCAGCGCCTCAATCTTATCCGTGTCCTCGCTGCGGGCGCTAATCACAATGATCGGCAGATTCGACCAGGTGCGGACACGGTGAATCACCTCTACGCCATCCAGATCCGGCAGTCCCAAATCCAACAGCATGATGTCCGGATTGTGCGAACTGGCTTCCAGAATAGCGGATTCCCCGTTGGCCGCAGAGAGAAAACGGTAATCGTGCGCCCGCAGAGTCGTTGTGATCAGACTGCGGACAGGCGCATCGTCCTCCACGACCAAAATCAAGGGTTTATTCATGCAATTCAACCTCCTCAATTGGTATGGTAAACGTAAAAACTGTCCCATGGGGCGCGTGGTCAGCCACCGTGATCTCCCCGCCATGGGCCGTGATGATAGACTTGCACAGCGCCAGCCCCAGCCCCATGCTGCGACGGCTGTCGGCAATCCGGTTCGAGGCGCTGTAGAACATGTCAAAAACGCGGGGTTTTGCCGAGTCAGGAATGCCCGGGCCGTTGTCAGCAACCGACAGTGCGGCGAACCGCCCCTGCCGCTCCCAGCTAATCTCAATGTCAGAGCCAGGCGGCGTGTACTTGATCGCATTGTCCACGATATTGATGATGACCTGCACGATCAAATGCGCGTCCATCTGCGCCAGCAGGTACTCGTCGCCGCTCTGGATATGCAGATGGTGCTCCGCGCTTCTGCGGTTGATGTGCCGCAGCGCCTCAGCCACCACTTCACCTATCAGCTCTGTGGACAGGTGCAGATTCATCTGCCCTCCCTCCAGGCGGCTGACGGATAATAGATTCTCTACCAGATTGATGAGCCACATGGCGTCGTCATAAATATCCACATACATCTGATGCTTGGTCTTTGCGTCAAACATATCTCCGTTGGAGAGAAGGTTGCTGGCATTTCCGGAGATGGAGGTGAGCGGTGTGCGCAGGTCGTGGGAAATCGAGCGGAGCAGATTGGCCCGCAGCTGCTCGTTCTTGGCCAGGACCGCAGCCGCCTCTTTCTCCTCCAGGTTTTTCTGGTTTTCCATAGCGAGGGCGCACTCCCCCAGGATCGAGAGGAGCAGTCCGCCTTCAAAGGAATCCATCTCCTCGCCAGAGGCCGCGACGCCTATGACCCCATATACCTGTTCTGCGGTCCGGACGGCCAGATATGTGCAGCACGCATCCGAAAACGTCTCCGTCCCGGCGCCCGCCCGCTTGTTGTTGGTCAGAACCCACTGGGCCGCCTGATGCTCCGATGCGGCGGAATATTTGCTTTCGGAAAACGCATCATCAACCGGAAAGATCTTCGGCGCGTCCAGTTGTCCCTGATCTGACCGATAGGTGACAATATCGCGCTGAAAAATCTTCAGCAGCTGCCGTGCGGTGACAGAAAGGATCTCGTCCTGGGCTCCGGCCTTCTGCAATTCCTGATTCGTTTCAAACAAAAGCTTGGTCCGCCATGCCAGCTGGGCTGAGTGCTTCGCCAGAGATTTCAGCTTGGCGGCCAGAGAGCCTGTAAGAAGGGATGCCAGAAACATGACCAAAAATGTGACCATATAGTCGCTGGCGTAGATATGCAGTGAAAATCTTGGCTCCGTAAAAAAGAAGTTAAACGCCAAGACGCCCACCACCGAGTTCAGAAAGCTGCAAACCGCGCTCTTTGTGAAGATAGAGGTCAGCATCACCCCCAGGATATAGACTGTGATGATATTGGCCTCGCTCAAGCCCAGATAATAGAAGATAAGGCCCACCAGCGTAGACAGCACCAGGAGCAGAGTGCTTTTCAGCAAATCCAGGAGGGGGACCGCGGGTGCATACAGCTCTTTTTTGTAATGGGAGGCAAACCGCCTTGCTGTTCCAGTGTCAGGAATGATGTGGATGTCCAGTTCCGGTGTGAGCTCAACCAGCCGTTCCGTCAGCGAGGGCTTCCAAAACAGGATGCGGTTGGAAGTCTCTCCACGGCCCAGCACAATCTTGGTCACGCCGGACAGCCTGGAAAATTCGGCGATCTGGTAGGCCACGTCATCGCCATATACCGTCTCGACGGATGCACCCAGTTGTTGAGCCAAACGCAGATTGGCCCTCAGACGGTTCCGATCCGGCTGCGGTATGGACTGAAAATTTTTAGTCTCAACAAACAGCGCCGTAAAGCCGCAGCGGAACGCGTCGGCCATCCGGGCAGCCGTTCGGATGACACGTTCATTGGAAGGTGCTGCGGAAAGGCAGACCAGGACATGCTCCCGGGTCCGGTACCTCTCTCCGCCCCGGCTTTTTTGTGTATCCAGAGCCGTCCGGTCCGCGCAGCGGCGAAGGGCAAGCTCCCGAAGCGCGCTCAATTTGGGCTGTGAATATTCAGACAGCAGATCCGTCCGGTTCTGCCGGATCAGGCGTTCCCGCAGGTCTTCCGGTTCACAGTCCACGAATTCCACGCGCGCGGCCTGATCGAATACCCTGTCCGGAATCCGCTCCTCGGCCGGAGCGCCCAAAATTTCGGAAACGGTGTCCTGAATACTCTCAATGTGCTGTACATCCAGCGTCGTATAGATATCAATCCCTGCCTGCAGCAGTTCTTCAATATCCTGGCAGCGTTTTCTGTGGCGGGAGCCGCCCGCGTTTTCATGAGAGAGCTCGTCGATCAAGAGAAGCCTTGGGCCGCGCTTCAGACAGGCATCCACGTCAAGCTCATAAACGGTCTTCCCCGCCTCCGAAAACGCTTTGAGCGGCAGCGTCTCAAAGGCATCCGCCAAGATCTGCGTCTGCGGCCATTGACTGCAGGAGAGCAGGCCGACGGCAACATCCTCTCCAGCCCGCACGGCGCGGCTGGCAGCCTCCAGCATCCGGTAGGTCTTTCCCGTGCCGGAGAAATAACCGGCAAAAATCGTAAGGGATCCTTTCCGCCTCCGCTCTCCCCGTCCGACCTGCGCAGAAGTCTCCATATTACCGCCTCCCTTCAAACGGCTCTATTATAGCACGTTTCTACGGTTTCTGTTCACAAATTCTCTGAACAAATTCCGCAGCCAGGGAAGCAGATGTATTCTGTTTCAGCAATGCCCTTTGCCGCCGCACGCTTGTGTCGATAGATGACAAGGTCGTGCAATCCTCCACCGCCCGGAAAGAAACCGGCGAAAACAGAAAGTCTCTGCTTTCAAACGCCGCTCCGCCCCCTGCCTCACCGGGGAGAATCGCAACGTCCACATTGCCTGTGCTGAGACATCCCAAAACCTCCACTTCTCTTCCGAAGGACAGCTCACACCACAAGTCCGGGTGCTGCTCCTTAAGCGCCGACACAGTTTTAAAAACAGGCTGCATCACACAGGGGTCCGATGCCGCGATCTTCAAGCACTCGGCATGCTGCCGCCCCTCCTGCTCTGCCCGCGCCGCATTCAGAAACCTGTCAACCCTTCCCATCATCCAGAAACCGACCAGCGCAAACACGAGAAGGCCGCCAAGCAAAATCATATACTCCATCCCAACCTGTCCTTTCCATGCCTGGAGCCGCAGCCGCTAGATGTGGAAGCATTTTTGAACGTTCTGGTTTGTTCCCAAAACCAGCATGGTGCTGTTGGCCGGGAGACAGGTCTCCGGCGTAATGACCGTCATGGCGAAGTGTCCGTTCTGCTTGATGGCCAGTATGCTCACATGATGCCGTTTCCTGACATCCAGCTGGCCGATGGTCTTGCCGACCCAGTTATCCGGAACCTGAATCTCAAAGATGGCATGATCGTCCCCCAGCGCGATATAGTCCGAAATATTATCCGAGCTGTATCGGATGGCGGTCCAGACCGCGATCTGCCGCTCTGGGTAGACGACCTCGTCCGCCCCGTTTCGCAGCAGGAATTTGGCCTGAATGTCCCGTGCGGCCCGGGCCACCACCTTTTTCGCCCCCGCCTCCTTCAGCAGGGAAGCCGTCTCCAGAGAACTCTGGAAATTATCGCCGATAGCGACGATACATACATCAAAGTTCCGCACCCCCAAAGAGGCCAAAAATTCCTCGTTTGTGCTGTCTCCGATCTGGGCGCTGGTCACATAGGGCAAAATCCGGTTGACTTTTTCCTCGTCCTGATCCACCGCCATCACCTGATGGTTCAACTCGTGGAGCTTCATGGCCACATGGCGGCCGAAGCGGCCTAAACCGATCAGCAAAATTGTCTTCATGTATTTCATCCTCTTTATTTACAGATTCACCCTACCGTAATCCGCTCCTGCGGCAGTCGGGCGCTGGAATTCTGGGTGCTGGAAAGGGCAGCGAATATCAGCGTCAGACCTCCTACCCGTCCAAAGAACATCAGGCCGATCAAAATCAGGCGTGAGACTGTATGCAGCTGCGGCGTCAGTCCCAAGGACAGGCCCACAGTTCCGATGGCCGAAGCCGTTTCAAACAGGCTGTCCAGAATAGGCTGCCCCTCCATTCGGCTGATTACCAGTCCTCCGGCCAGAAACAGCCCCAGATACATCGCAAAAATTGTCGCCGCTTGGGAGATGGTCTCTTTGGAGATCCGGCGGTTAAAGAAATGCGGATACTCATTGCGCCGAAAAACCGCCAGCGCGTTCGCCAGAAGAACCGCCAGCGTTGTCGTTTTCATGCCGCCCGCAGTGGAGCCTGGCGAACCGCCTATGAGCATCAGCATGGTGATAATCGTCTGCCCGCTTTCGCTCATAGCGGTCAAATCCGCCGTATTAAAACCCGCAGTTCGGGGCGTGACCGCCTGGAAAAAGGATAAGAGGAGTCGCTTCCCCACAGGCTCCCGCGCAAACTCGAACAGGAAGAAATAGATGCCAGGAAGCAGAATCAGACTGCCGGTGACCACCAGAATCACCTTGCTCTGCATCCGGTATCTGGTTATGTGCAGGCGGTTCGTACGGATGTCATCCCAAGTCAAGAATCCAATGCCGCCGATGATAATCAGCAGCGGGATCGCGATGGAGACCACCGGGTTGTCCGCGTAATCCACAAGAGACGAAAAGGGCTCCTTGATCCCCATCAAGTCGAATCCCGCATTGCAAAAGGCGGAAATAGAGTGAAACAGGGCATACCAAAGTCCCTTTACCAAGCCGAATTCCTGCCAGAAAACGGGGAACAGCGCGGCAGCCCCCAACAGCTCTACCACCAAGGCAGTTTTCAGGATAAAACCTGTCAGGCGCACGACCCCGCCCACATTCGGCGCAGCGATGGCCTCCTGCATCGTGCTGCGCTGCATCAGGCCGATCCGGCGCCCGGAGAGGATGCCGAAAGCACCGGCCACGGTTACCACCCCAAGGCCCCCGATCTGGATAAGCAATACGATGATGAACTGTCCGAAATTCGACCAGTAAGTAGCAGTGTCGTGAACAACCAGGCCTGTCACGCATACCGCCGACGTGGCAGTAAACAGAGCATCCGAAAACGGCGTGACAACACCTTCTTTTGTGGCAACCGGAAGCATCAGCAGGAAGCTCCCCAGCAGAATCACCAAGAGAAATCCGAATATGATGATCCGAAACGGAGACGACCAGCTTTTATGAAAAGGCCGCTGCGTAAGCCCCACCCCTTAATATGTCTTTATGGAGTCTTAATCACATTATCCACTTTTCGTCTTAAAGGGGCATTAATTTTTAAGGGCTCGTATTAAAATTGCATTAAGGCCCTCTTCACAGGTACCCAAACGCCAAGGCCAGCGGCAGTACAAGAACGGTGGAGCAAATACATACCGCCGACAGCGTCACCAGAGGCATCCCGATAAAAATCAATAGAAATCCAAGGATCTTGTGTTGAAGCAGGAAATGCTCCACGAGCCCATCACACATGCGCTCAAAATGCAGGAGCCTCGTTTTCCAGGTCATCATAATCATCCCTTCCTTTGACCTTATCATACTGCTTTTCAGCTTAAATCGGGAAAAAGAAAGCGTTTCCCGTATTAAGGAATCATAAGAGGCTGAAAGGCGAACCGGATGTACCGGTCCGCCTTTCAGCCTTATTTCAGAATCTCTCGGTCATTGGTTGAGCGGGAACAGGACTTTCATCAGCACCTGCTCTGCCGCCTCGGAATGGTCTACACCGAAATAGATGCGGTGTCCTTCCTTGTCCAGCAGCTCAAATTGTCCGTCCTTACAGAAAAAGCGAATGTTCTCTTCCTCCAGAACACGATAGAGTGCTAAATGCCACTCGATCCAGTTTGGAACAGCTCCCTGGAGCATTGCATCTCTGAGCCATTCGAATTCCGGCAGAAATAGCCGCTTTCCCAAAAACATCCGCCACAGTTCGCATTTCTGCTGAAGCGTCAGTCCGGAAAGCCATCCGACCGGGTCCGCGCTCTCCTCTTCTTCAAGGGAGACATAGCAATAGGAGAGTGTCCGGTCAATTCTTGCCAGCCGCTGCTGTTCCAGAAAATCGGCGTACTCCCACTCCAGGGCCACGGCAGCAGACTTTTTCTCCACCGCGTCCAGCAAACGGAACATACAGTCCGCCGCCAGAGGATCCGGGAACTTCACGCAAAAGTACAGGTCTCTCAATTCCGCACATGGAATCCCGGAGACGTTCTTCTGCTGGATAGTGGGGGCTGTCCCCTCCTTTGTAAAGGACAGCTCGACCAGCTCATCCTGGCTTCCCATTCCAAATACCTGCACAGGCCATGCCTGATTGATCGCATAGATCAGCGGGCCGAAAATCTGTGCAAACTCCGCAACCGGGAACGTCAGCACCTCATAGCCGAACTGCAGGTACGGCTCCTCACTTTTGCAAAAGATTCTGGGACTCTGGCCGATCCAGTCCTTTATGGACTCCGCCAGGCAAATCATCAGCCACGCCGGGGTCTCGTTCGTAACAGTGACCTGCGGCTCATACCGCTTTTCCAGCGTTTTCTCAAAATGAAACTGCATACCAGTGTCCTCTGCCCAAGAAGGCATCCGGGGCCCGTGATTACTTGGAGATCTCGCCCACTAGGCCCATGGCCAGGGCGATGTCCAGATTCACGCCCAGCACGTTGACGGTCTCTTCTCCGAACACGCCCAGGGTCTTGCCCTTGGTGTTGTCGGCGATGATCTGGCGCACCTCATCCTCACTGAGGCCGGAGGCCTCCACAATGCGGGGAATCTGCACCTCCGCAGAGGCGGGAGAGATGTGGGGATCCAAGCCGGAGCCGGAGGCAGTCATCAGGTCAGTGGGGATATCCTCCCGGCTGACACCGGGATTCTTCTCCAGGAATTCCTCGATGTCCGCCTCCACCCGCTCCGTCAGGGCGGGGTTGGAGGGGGCGTAGTTGTTGGAGCCGGAGCTCAGGCCGGCGAATTCAGAACCGTCGTTGTAGTACTGCTCCACCTGGCCGTCGCCGTCGGTGTCCTCTTCATAGTAAGTATTGTAATTGTACGCGGAGGGACGGCACCACATAAAGTAATCCTCGGTGAAGTCCTGACCCACGTTCTTGGCGCCCACGGCGATGCCGTCTGCCGTCACCAGAGAGCCCTTGGCCTGGCTGGGGAAAATCACAGCAGAGAGGCCGCTGAGCAGCACCGGAAATACCAGGCCGCACAGCACCAGCAATACCACGGTGACCAGAACGGCCTGCCGGATATTGTGGCCAATGCCATGTTTCTTCTCGTTCATCATTCAGGTTCCTCCTTACATACCAAAGCCGAGGGCAGCCAGCACCGGGGCGATGATCAGGTCAATGATCTTGATGCCCACGAAGGGGGCGATGATGCCGCCCAGGCCGTAGATCATCATGTTCCGGCCCAGCATCTTCCCGGAGGACATGGGGCGGTACTTGACGCCCTTCATGGCCAGGGGGATCAGACAGGGGATGATAATGGCGTTGAAGATCAGCGCGGACAGGATGGCGCTGTAAGAGGTCGCCAGCCCCATGATGTTCAGCACATTCAGCTCAGGAACAGCCAGCTTGAACATGGCCGGGATGATGGCGAAGTACTTGGCCACGTCGTT
>CDYK01006063.1_pt1 | contig 40948 bp, 37 predicted proteins | sample 554841 | NCBI WGS metagenome assembly CDYK01 (sample SAMEA3182102, study PRJEB8094) | gut metagenome | biome: human; feature: gut; material: Stool; isolation source: human stools | place: Canada | collected 2013-02-18
GTGTGGGACGGCTTCCAGTCCACGCTCGGGCAGTGGTTCACAAGATATATATCGGTCTACCTGTGGCTTCCTGTCAGCGACCTGTTCAGTTGCATGCTTGCCAAGATACAGGTGCTCATGCTCCAGAGTGATATTGCGGAACTGCAGGGAAATCCCGATTATTCGCTGGACAATTCAAATTGTGTGTACATCATTTTTATGCTGATTGGGATTGTCGGCTATTTTACCGTGCCGACCGTTTCCGGCTGGATTGTCCAGGCGGGAGGTGCCGGCAACTATTCCCGCAATCTGAACCGTACGGCGACTAAAGCCGGTGGTTTCACTGCCGGTGCCGGTGGTGCGGCACTGGGCAATATCGGAGGGCGCATACGTGGAAAATAACTATTCAAAAACGATACACTGATGGAATTCAAGTCATTAACCAATATTGAGAGCAGCTTCAGGCGCATCCGCCTGATGCTGGTTGCTTTTGTCTGCTGCTGTACGCTCGTCACCGGCTATTCGTTGTGGAGCTCCTACAGTTTTGCCGAGAAGCAGCGTGAGAAGATCTATGTGCTGGACGGTGGCAAGTCACTGATGCTCGCCCTTTCGCAGGATCTTTCCCAGAACCGTCCGGCGGAAGCCAGGGAGCATGTGAGGCGCTTCCATGAACTCTTCTTCAGCCTTTCACCGCAGAAGGATGCCATCGAACACAATATCCACCGTGCTCTGTTGCTGGCTGACAAGAGCGCTTACCATTATTATGTGGACTTTGCGGAGAAGGGATATTATAACCGTCTGATTTCGGGTAACATCAACCAGGTTGTCCAGGTGGACAGTGTGGCTTGCGACTTCAACAGCTATCCCTATAAGGCGAGGACGTATGCCCGGCAGATGATCATCCGTGAGAGCAACGTGACGGAACGCAGCCTGGTGACGGAGTGCCGGCTTCAGAATGCTGTCAGGTCGGATGACAATCCGAACGGGTTCATTATCGAGCATTTTACCATTATGGAAAACAAGGATTTAAGGAGTGCTGACCGATGAGAAGAAGAAAATACCCGTGGAAACAGGCGGACATCCTGATACACCGATACTGCCGCAGTCTGACGACAGGGCAGCGGTTGGCTGTCATCGCCATTGCATTTGCCCTGTTTACGGCAGGCTGTCTGTATATGATCCTCTCTTCCCTTTCCGGTTTCGGAGAACCGGGCGGGGGACTGGAAATTGAGCATATCCGCCCTTTGGATATAAAGCCGGAGAAAGATACAACCATTCACTTTAAAGACTATTATGATTATGGACATTCAGAAAATCAGGACACTGTTAGGCTTGTCTGCTGACAGACCTTTGAGTCCGGAGGAAAAACGCAGGCGTACCAGGTATATTGTCTATCCCGCCATGTGCCTGCTCTTTGCAGGTTCGTTATGGCTGATTTATTCGCCGTCGGAGAAGGAGAGGGCGGCGGAGGAGAAAGAGAAGGGGTTCAATACGGATATTCCCTCCCCCGGACAGCAAAGGATGGACGGTAACAAGGTGGATGCTTATGAGCGTGAAGAATTGGAGAAAAAGGATAAGTACCGTAAAAATGCCTTTCAGGAGATGGCCTCGCTGTTCGGCAGTTCCGGTAAGGATACGGTGCACCTGCCTGAAGGCATGGCGGAATTGCCGGTGGAAGAGGCGGATAAACCCTCTACAGGTTCCCATAGCACTGTCCGTTCTTCTGCCGGTGCCTGCCGTAACATGAACCGTACGCTGGATAATTTTTATACCCGTGCGGAGAACTCCGAAAGGTATGAACTGCTCCGGCGTATCGAAGAACTGGAGCATGAACGGCAGAATGAAAAGCCGTCGCAGGAGACTACGATGGAAGAGAAAATGGCGCTGATGGAGAAATCCTATGAACTGGCTGCCCGCTACAACGGGAAACAGGCGATGACGACTTCTCCGGTAATGGATAAAAGGCAACGGACGGCTGTCAAACCGGTAAAACAGGTCCGGCATCAGGTGGTGTCTTCCCTGTTACAACCCGCGGGCAACGGGGAATCCGTTTCCGGATTTGCGGGGGAAAGGAATATGGGGTTCAATACTCCTGTGGGGAAAGTACTGACTTCTGACAGGAATACCATTCCTGCCTGCGTACACGGTACGCAGACCATTTCGGACGGTCAGGCACTGCGTATCCGCCTGCTGGAACCGATGGTGGTCGATGACCGGTTTATTCCCAAGGGGACGATCCTGACCGGCGGAGCCCGTATGGAAGGTGAACGGCTTGATATCCTAGTTCAGGCGGTTGAATATAAAGGTACGGTTATTCCGGTAGAACTGGAGGTTTACGATGCGGACGGCCAGCGGGGAATACCGGTACCCGATTCGATGGAGTATGATGCGGCACGTGAGATAGCGGCGAATATGGGAACCTCCATGAACGGCAGTATCAATATCTCTACGGATGCCGGGGCGCAGATCGCTTCGGACCTGGGAAAAGGAGTGATACAGGGCGTGTCGGGATATGTCGCCAAAAAGATGCGGACGGTGAAGGTCACTCTGAAAGCCGGACACAGGCTGTTGCTTCATTCTCCCGAACAGTGAGACACAAAAGCAGTAAAAGAAAACCAATCATTAACTAACCAATCAAGATGCAATCGGATATGAAAAAGATTCTGATGATGTTTTTTGCCCTTATGACGGGTGTAACGGCTGCCAGTGCGCAGCAGAGTAGCGGGGATTTTTTTGAGGGGCTGAGCCGCAAGATCGGCTTTAGCCGGATGATAGCCCCGCACGGGCTGGAAATCACTTATGATAAAACGGTACATGTCATATTTCCTTCTCCGATCAAGTATGTGGACCTGGGATCCACCAATCTGATAGCCGGAAAGGCGGATGCTGCAGAGAACGTGATCCGTGTGAAAGCGGCTAAAAAGCATTTCCGGGATGAGACGAACATGAGCGTGATCACTGAAGATGGAAATTTTTACACGTTCAATGTCAGGTATGCGGATGAACCGCTCCTGCTGAATGTGGAGATGTGCGATTTCATTCATGACGGGGAAACAGTGAACCGTCCGAACAATGCCATGGAAATCTATTTGCAGGAACTGGGCAACGAGTCTCCTCGTCTGGTACATCTGATCATGAAGTCCGTGCACAGACAGGACAAGAGACGGGTCAGACATATTGGCTGTAAACGTTTCGGGGTGCAGTTCCTGCTCAAGGGGCTTTATGCTCATAATGACCTGTTGTATTTTCATACACAGCTAAGGAATGAGACGAATGTCCCGTTTGATGTGGATTTCGTGACCTTCAAGATTGTCGACAAAAAGATCGTGAAACGTACCGCCATGCAGGAACAGGTGATCTATCCCTTGCGTGCCTTCAACTATGTGACCCGTGTGGATGGAAAGGTCTCGGAACGTACGGTGTTCGCATTACCCAAATTTACGATACCAGAGGACAAGAAACTGGTGATGGAGATGTATGAGAAACAGGGAGGACGCCATCAGGTGTTTGAGGTGGATAACGAGGACCTTGTGCATGCAGAACCTGTCAATGAATTGAAGGTACGATGAAAATGACCGGAAAATTTGTGTTGCTGCTTGTAGCTATGCTTGCCCTGTTTCTGGGGCAGGCGCAGGCCCAGCGCTGCCTGCCGGGTATGAAAGGTGTGCAGTTTACGGCGGATATGGTTGACGGCTTTTATTGCGGAAAGGATTGTAATGGTGCGGGACTTACTTTCGGACTTGCTGTTTCTACCTATGCCAAGGGAGGAAACAAATGGGTATCGGGTATTGAAATCATGCGGCGGTATTACCCTTACCGTAATACGCGTATTCCTTTGGAACAGTATACTGTGGAGGGAGGCTATTATTACAATTTCTTTTCCGACCCGGGGAAAAATGTATTTCTGAATATTGGTGCTTCGGGACTGATGGGGTATGAAGCTGTAAACGGCGGAAAGAGACTGCTCTCTGACGGTGCTGCTCTGAAAAGATACGAATCATTTATCTATGGCGGTGCAGTGACACTGGAAGCGGAAACATATCTTTCTGACAAGGTGGTTCTGTTACTGCGTCTTCGGGAACGCATTCTCTGGGGGAGTGCTGCAAAGCATTTCCATACCCAGTACGGCTTGGGAATTAAATACATTTTATAATGACTAAATCCATACGAAAAATGAAAAAGATACTTGGCTTGATGATGATATTGTGCTGTATGGCAGCTTCCTTTTTGGGTTTTGGCTCTTGTAGTGATGACCTGGATATTCAGCAGGAATACCCGTTCACGGTAGAGGCGATGCCCGTAGCGGATAAGATAGCTGGCGGCCAGACGGTGGAAATCCGTCTGGAAATAAATGAAGAAGGCAGCTTTTCCGGAACGCTTTATACTCTCCGCTATTTCCAGCCTGACGGGAACGGGATCTTGAAGATGGAAGACGGTACGGTCTTGAAACCCAATGACCGCTATTTATTAGGTGAGAAGAAGTTCCGGTTGTATTATACTTCAAAAAGTACGAATGAGGTACAAACGATTGATTTGTATTTTGAAAATAACTGGCTGGATGTCCGCCAGCTGAGCTTTAGTTTCAACAATAAGAAGACGGAAGAAGTTTCGGCATAGTTTTGAACTTCTTAGCATACTTTAATGACATACAATAAGAGCCGTGAGCAGTTTTATTTGTTCGCGGCTCTTTTATTATAGGGTTCGGCCCAGTAAGACTGATAAGCGGTAGATGTATTTATTATATTTTTTAAGGCACTCCACATCCAGTGTTCCGTTATGGTAGGGATTGGATTTTTCCGTGTAGAAGAATACGTCCACTTTGCCATTGTTTCTTTGAATATCCACCCCTTCAACAGGAATTTCTTCTGGATTGTCATATTCTTCCAGCGGCAATTCCTCGATTGAGTTCCATTTGTCCATTCCAAGCAGGTTCAGTTTCCGATTGAATAGAACGAAACCTTTCCTGAAATAATCAATTCTTATGCCGTATGGGCGGTCCAGATAGAAACTTTCAACGGCCTTTTGTGCATACAGGTCTGAATTATTATTTTCCATTTTGAGTATTGATATAAGTCTTTTCTTTCAATAAATGTCTGTAAAAGGGGAACAAAGATACGAAAAATAGTTTTTGTATAAATCTATAGACAGATGAATTTGAATTTAATAAAGTAGGGGAATTGAGAACAGTTGACTGTTTATGGAGAGATGTAGAGAGAGTATAGGGGGCTTGAGTAAATTGGCGAATGCGATAATTTTATCCGTTCTTTTATATTTGCAATCATTGCTATCCCATTAAAACCTACAATAGTTCTTTGAAGTATTTGAAATTTAGTTACAGAGTTTTTCGATTAAACGGATTTCGATTTGCACCTTTGCCTCTCCAAAAGGAGATTTGCAAGTGTATAAAGATAAATACGTTTTCGCTCAACTAGTGTCATTCTTAGATAGGAATAAGTTCAACTACATTGTACGCAAGTATGATGGCGACAAATATGTGAAGCACTTTACTCGCTGGAATCAACTACTTGCTTTGATGTTTGGTCAAACTTTCTTTCCCCTTTTTCAAAAATCGTAGAACCTAGAAAGTCATCAAAGAAGAATATCTGTTTTCGATTCTCTTCAAATAATTCTGCAGCATTTTTTATATCCGACGGAATGAAAACAAATTCATCGACATCATTAACCAACAATCTATAAACTATCATTCTTGCTAAGGTGGTTTTCCCGATGCCTGGTATTCTAGAAATAATCACATATTTATGTTGATTAGGAATCGTCATAGCCTCCCTAATAATTTCATTCTCCACATATTGGTGAATGTCATATTTGATATTGTCCATTTCAAACTGAGCCCAGTTTTTTATTCTTTTCTGCATAATCCTTTCCAAGACGTTTGTACTTGACAACCACAACTTATAGTATTAGTTCTCAATTTGGAGATATAATCCTAGTAGGTTATTTAGATCATCCTTACCCAATATATCCTTGGGGCTTAGTATATCTTCACCGAAGATAGATTGAATCTCTATCTTGTTGTCAGGAGTCAATCCTACCGATGTGCTGAGATAATAACGATTAGGGCATAGTTTTCTGACTTTTATTGCTTCTTTCTTTAATACTGGCAGCAATGATTTATAACTCGAATATCTTTTAACCTGTATGACAGACATTTTATCCTTTGTCAAAGCATATCGGAAATCAATGTCGTTATCTTTCCCTTCGGTAAAGCTCTCAATGAATACCTTATCGTGTATTTGAATCAGATCTCGCAAAAGACATTCGAACTCTATTGGTTGGAGAATTTTAAAGTCATAATTAACCATATACACAATTATTTAAATGCATACACTTTCGCATTATGAACCAAGCGTTCTATATAATCCATGGCTTCGTAGGGACTTAATCCCTTGTCAAATACTAACATACAATAGATATGGCAATACTCATTGTAGATATTGGTTGCAAAGATGCCTGCGTCATCCGTACCGATAACTATGGCAGGTATCTTTTCTCCTTCCTTACTCCATCTGTACCAATTATAGAGTTGATACGTTGAAAAACTATGATGATATCCAATGATAACGTTGCTTGTCGGCAATGTCTCAATGACAATTTGTTTCTGATGCATTACTTTCAAAAGGAGCTTTTGGAGGCATACCAATTCTTTTTCGCCAAATATGTCGTATGTATCAACCAATATAATCTCTTTTCCTTTCTCACGTCCTTCCTTTGAATGGTAATAGAGGCAGAACTGTTCCAACCTGTTTGGTTGTTCATTACTGAGTGATGTCGGATTATCTTTCCTTTTAAGCCATGCATCTATAAGTTCACATACGCTATATGTGTTAGGGTAAATCTTGGCAGCATATTCCTCAATCCGAAGGGCTATTCTGGGAAGTGTAGGCTCCAGGGCACGTTCTTTAGTAATTGCTATCAAATGGTAGGCAAAGACCAAGTCATTCAGATAGTCTTCAATGCGCATCCACAAGCGTTCACCGACATTCTCTTTCCACAACTTGACATCTACTCCCGCTGCAGTGGCGTGACCTATTCTGTCACCAGCCTGTAGCTCCAGATACTCCATAGCTTCATAAATCGCACGCAAACCACTGAGCACATGGAAGAAATCTTCGCCTGCATGATAAGTGAAGTGTTGCATACCGTGCTCCCGCAGTCTGCGGAATGAAGGAGCAAACACTTCTGGAGGAGTATCGAATTCACTGGCTGCCGCATCGACACCTGTCACCATGCTGGAAAACGTGCTTTTTGTATTCATCAGTGCAATCAGCGCATCCGTTTTGCTTTCAAGGTCTTTGCGCAACCTCTCAAAACGCACCTTCCCCTTATTGTTATCGCTTTTTTTTATGAAATGTGCAACTAATGCCATAGACGGTAGCTCTATCCCGACCATTTCTCGATAGTGTTTCAACCAATCAAAGCCATCAGTAATCTTCTTGATGATATCCACATTATCTTCCAGCGTACCCTTCGGAGAAAACCGTCCCTCTATATGACGTATATTCCTCATGTCATTTCCCGAAAGTTGTAGGAAGCGTTGTCGGTATGTCTTCTCACTGAACTCCCTGAAATTGTTGGACGTATATTTCTGAAACTGCTCAAACCCGAATGCATCCGTCTGTTGCACCAGCAGTTTATTGCACATTCCCAAAATGAGGAGATAATAATGGAATACACCTGTCACGGCTGCATCTTGAGGATGAGCAGCCATATAACCAAGCGTCTTCACATACAACAATCCTTCAAGTATCAATGGAGATGTACTTTCCCCTATCAATGGTTTGAAGGGATGCTCATGATAGCGGTCTGTCATTTCTACGAGTTTGGTCAAGAGATTTTCAAAAGAGGTTGCCTCAAAGATTTCGCTTCCATACATCACCTTGCTGAAAAGCCATTCCCTTATTCTGCCTGCAATGCTGAACAGTTGCATGAACTCTATCGGGTTGGATATATCTGTCAGTTGTTCAAGTTGCTCCTTCACCTTGTCATTGCTATATGCCCTGCGTATCTCTTGATAAACCACCTCGGGATAACGCAGAAAATCATACCAGGCTAAATCAGTTTCCACAGCTCCATTCAAATGAATGTGCAAGTCATCAAATCCTTGGTTCTCTTCCTTCAAAATTGTCATTTCCGGGAGATAGGCTGATGGTATTGCCGTATATCTGACTGTTGGCAACAGACAGTTATAGGCGAAATCTGTAATAGGCTCTATATTCGAACCATACTCTTTCCATATCTTTATCATCATCAACAGAAGAGGTGGAATTAGTGGCAGCAGCAATTGCCAGTCATTCATCCGTTCCCCCTTGACATATACTCTGCCATTGTGTATTTCAAGATATTCGTCAGCAAGTTTCGGCAGACCTACCGTAAACAGTTCGCTCAGTTCTTTGGCATCAAGAAAAGATGCTTCAGTCCCTAACCGATAGTAGTGGTCAGGAACAGAATAGCCTAAAGTCCTTACCTTTATTAGTAAGGAACGTCTCACATCCTTTAAACTGACACTTTTTTTCTCCCGAAAGTATTTCCGCAGGGATATATTGTCAGATAGCAGGTATTTGAGGTAAGATTCGCTTTTCATAATAAAGTGTTATTCGTTTCCGTTTTCGGGATGTGGAGATTCTGCATCAACTGCTACGACTTTTGGGTTGAAGTTATCTCTAAACGCCTCAATGGAGCTTTTATAGACATTTTTGAAAAGACTTATTGACTTAACATACTCTATTACTTTGTTGATATCTTTTTCGCCAATAATCTTTTCCTGAATCATATCATCATTAATTCCATTGCGCCGTAGGACTTCCGCTGTATTTTTCCATCCGACCGCCTTTTCGCCAGAAAAAGGAGGCTTGCTGTCAGCATCTGTGTGACCACCATCTTTGCTATTTATCTTGCACAGCAATTCATATACAGGATATGACTTTCTGTCTTTCTTGAACTCTTTGGTCACAAATCCCTGCACCTTGCCATACGTCTCATCATCAAGGAAACAGTTTAGCATGGGGCAAGACATTATCCATTTTGTAAACACCACTTGATTAACGATGTCAGTCTTACCCAGATTGTCCTTAAAGTATCTTGTGTCTGACCTCAAATTGCTGTTATTGATTCTGCCTTGTTCATGGGCTGGGATTCGGATTTTTGTTTCTTCAATCAAGCAAGAGTTGAAAAAGTTAGCCACCATAACATTCATCATTTGCCCTACAGAATCCACTGCCACATTAGATAATGAAGTATATAGTCTAGTCATGATTCTTCCCAAAGCGTATGGCGGAAGATAGCAATTTCTATAGGCTTCTTTCCATTGATACATCAAGTCAGCCAACGCTACAATCTTATCTTGACTTGTCTCAACGCCATAATCATTACCACCAATTCTTTCATCCTCCCCGACATAATCCTCATCTTGTGGCATCTGATAACTACGGAAGAGTTTCAGATCGTTAATGCGTCCTATCATCTCCTCCTTTTCCATACATTTCAGCACATCCCCAACTACGGTCAGTAAAGCAATGAACGAGTAATAGCTTCTGCTCTCATTATCCTTGTTGTGCGTTATACGTATGAAAGGGAACATGGCCATTAATCTGGTAAAAGGATTGTCTTCTTCCTTCAATACCTTGTCCAAGGCATTTCTCTGTGTGTTTTTGCCTTTCTTGGCCTTATCCTCCATAGCGTATAAGGATATATGCTCTTTCATGCTTCCCAATTTTTTACCTGCCACGTAAGCCATGGTTAGACCGATGTTGTTTTTTAGTGACATCAGTTGGTTCCATCCTGCATATTTGCACAGTTTCAAGGTCAAGTCACGCTTCTCAAATGGCAGAACTACATTCCTGATATAGCCGATTCGCAGTAGGTAATCAAATACTAAATACGGATTGTTCCTCAGATGCCAACACTCCATAAATGTCAAAGCCGTGAAATTGCTGTTTACATCTTTGTCTGGTAACGTAGGCATCAGCAGATAACAGTCTGGCAGATTCGCCTTGGCATTTAGATATTCCAATAGAGCGATGTTGATCATTTGTGCATTTGTCCCCAATACTTCTAGATCAATACCCAAAGCATACAGTCTGGAGGTGAACACATCCAATGGTGGAGTGTTCTTCTTCTCTGCACAGGCATCATTCAGAAAATGGATCTGCGAACGCAATGACATCGACAGTAGGAAACTGATGAATGTGTTTTGAGAGGGAACATCCACAATGCCGAAACTCTTTAATATGCTTCGGTACTGACTTGCCAATTCTGCTTCCATTCCCTTGTTTTTCACTTTCACGATGTTGTTGCTATTCTGCATCAGGTGGTTCAGTGACAAGAGGTTGATCCTGTAGGTAGGATTTAGTAGTTTGAGCATATATTGACTTTCCATCTCATTAGACATCATTTCACGAGCATTACCCTCTGGCATTTTCAGATTTTGGCCTAATTCGTATCGTACCAGCGTGCCATAAAGCTTGATATTGCCACTGACGATGGAAATGATGCATGTGTCAGACAAGTATCTTCTTAATGATTCAAGCACGTTCCATCCCTGTTCCACATCCACGTCAATATCATCAAAGGCTAAGATAAAGGCTTTCTTACCCAGTATATTCAATGCCGATTTTATCATCATCCTCAGATTCTCCTCAAAAGCATTGGCTTCATTCACCTTTGCCAGGCCAGTATGCATTACATACGCTTCGTCCTGCCACAAAGAGTTGTCATAGTCCTTTCCTACGTTGTCAATGGCAAAAATGCCTCTGGAGATTCTTTCCATGAGTTTCTCCCATGTCCTCCTTTGTTCGTAGGCATTACATCTGGTCTGACATTCATGCTTTCTTAGTACGGATTCCACCTTTTGCTGTATCATCGAAATCACACAGAGTATAATTGGCTTTTTGTGTTCCACAAGGGTCGGGTCAATCATCCTTAACACCTCAACCTCTTTTATTTCTGTCTTACATCTGTTCAACAGACTTATCATAAAAGAGGTTTTGCCTGATCCTCGGTCACCGAACACTCCGATTGTGCGATAGATATGACTTAGGAACACATCGGTATCTTCTGATACTTCGTGTTGTTTCATTTGATTTTGGATAATGCCTATTGCTTTATCCAAATCTTCTTGGTGAATCTGCTGCTCACTCGTGAATCCGTGGGCATACAGACTATTGTCCAGGTCAATAATGATTGTCTTTTTTTCGTCCATATTCTTGATATATTATTATAAGTTCCTTTTACGAGTCTATTTCTAAAATTTACTTGATTATGAATATGTTATAATTGCCTATTAAAAAAACTCTGAAATCTTTTTTCTTATGAAGTTTCCGTATCAACCGGATAGTCTTTTTTTGAAGTGATCAAACTAAAAAAGACGTATCAGACTGCTTCAACGGAAATAAAATGACAATATATAATAAAAGTATTGAATCTGCAAGAACAGAAGCAAAAATATGATCTGGAATGCTATATTTTGTTTAGTTAAGGCCAGTTGTCAATGATGCATGCTTACTCTGGGTTTTCCAAAGTGGCAACTGCTATTTCATAAATGTGCTTCCCTGTCAGAATTTAACTTACTATTGGAGAAATAGTGTGAATGTGTACGTGTGAAATGCGGTCAAAAAATGGAACCATGTGTTGGTATCATGGATAGTCAAAGTGTCAAATGGGGGGAACAACGTTTCTTTGAACGGTGTCAGAGGAGATAAAAAGGTAAAAGATATGAAACGTCATGTCATAGTAGATAAGAATGGTTTTCTTATTACCGTTATGGTTACTATAGTCAATATGCATGATAATAAAGCTGCTTATTTACTGATGAGACTCCTTAAAGAAATGTACTCCGGGTAAAAATTTTTCTTGCCGATGGAGGGTATGGGAGAGAACTCATCAATCATGCAAAAAGAAGTTCAGATATGCCATTCAAGTAGTTATTTGCGCATATGAGGAACAAGGATTCATATCCATTCAAAAGAGGTGGATTGTAGAAAGATCATTCTCATGGATGGATCATAATAGAAGGCTCTGTCGAATCGCAAGTTAGTTCATAGTTTCGATTCGGCAGAGGCAATGGTTAAATTGACTACTATAAGATTATTATTAAGGAATATTTAAACAGGCTCTAAAAATAAGCATTTTCGAGGAAGGAAGAAGCACTCTTTTTATTTCAAACAGGAAAATTTAAACAAGCTCTAAGATTTTAATGTAAAATTTTGATATTCATAATATTTAACCAATAATCTGACTTGTGTTGTCGTTGACAATGGCTATATTTGCAGTCAGTAAAGAGGTTACTTAATGGAAATTAAAACAATTTTAATAGTAACCTATTTAAACTATTAAACGGGTTAATTCTCAAAGTATCGATGGATTATACAGAAATATATAATATTATAAAGGAAAAGGCTCTCTTGTTGGGTGCTAACATAGAGCAGATTGAATCAGAAGAATTTTTGTACTACGATGAATCTGGAAATGTAAAACACCTTATCCTTAGAGGTGATTCTCTCAATGCTGAATCCAATACTGTATTTGTCCTTGGAGGCATCCAAGCTGAGGATATAATTTCTATCGAAAATCTTAAATCAAGGCTTGGGAAACAACCTACAACAGAACTTAAGGCAAAAAATGACCTAAAGGGCGATTTTGTTGCAATTCTGCGAAAAGATAATTTTCGTCAAATATTAGAATTGATACATGAAAAAAAATGGCACATTCATTTCAATGCTATACATATCCTATACTATGGCTTTGTGGACATCATAGATTCTATTAAAGGTACCGAAATAGCTCCATTGGAATTTAAAGCAGAACTGTATCAAGTATTGAAGAAAGATTTCGTAAAAACTATCAATCATTTCAAAAAGTACAGGTATCCGAATATAAAGGACGCACAAAAAGAAGAATTTCTAGATGGTATAATAAGTATGATAGATGAACGTGTCAATGAACTTGAATCAAAATGCTTGTTTAATCCTTTGTTAATGTTACTGAGAATATTCATTGACGTAGCTAAAAAACAAAAAGAACTTCCTTTTATTCAAGAAGAAGAAACTAACGTATGGGTAAAACCTTTTATTCAGTTTTATAGACAAGAAATTATTCAATTTCATAAGAAGAAATTGAAATTTGATGAAGAGAGACAGGTACAGAAGGAACTCGGAAAAGAGGTCTTGGAAATAAACGGAAAGCCTTTGACTAATTATATTTTCATAGATTCCAAAACAGATGCAATGATACAGGTGTGCGATTATGTAGTTTCGATAATAAAAAAGTACGTAATGTTTCTTGACAAAACAGAGTCGGAGGTTGAGGCAGATATAAAAGCCTTTGATGAGATACAAATGAGGAACTACAATCTTTTGAATTCTATTCTTAAAGATTCTTTAGACTATAATCCTTTATATTTTAATTTTACTATTTGTTGGTATACTTATAAAAAGTTCATGAAGTATATAAATGAGTATGGTAATAAATAAAATAAGTTGTAAACTTTTATATTGCAGTTGATGAATGAAAGAATTCTTTGAAGCATATAAGAAACACATTGTAAAGCATCCTAAGAAATCAGAGTATAAACCTACAAACTATGGTAAATATGATACAGGGAAATTACGTGATGTGTATAAAAAAGTGGATACGACTATTTCTTGTTCCGAAGAAGATGTAGTGGCAATCAAGCACTTTGTACGGATTTTTAGCTATATATACATCTTGTATACAGAATTTTATAAGCTCATAAAGAATAACTATCTGTACTTGAATCTAGGGGGATTGCAGAGTATATAGTAGCTGGACTGAATAGAGAATATTAAGTTATATGTAATAAGTGCCAAGCAGCTCTCAAAAAAGCAGAGAAGGGTTCATTTTTCTTATCAGATATGATGAATTCCAAGTTGCAGTCTCTAGAGCCAGAAATAGGTCTGATTGATGCTCGTGCTTGTTTGGAAAGTGCAACTGATTCAATTAACTTTCTGCTAAATTATTTGAGGTATTTCCTTGACGAAGAACTCCCCTCTGAGGATTTCAATTCTGAAGAATTTGTTGGCAGGATTAGAAACTCAATGCAGATTAGTCAAATGGCTGTAGTACTAAAACATTCATATGATGATATTCTATGTTATGGCGGTTTTGTAAATATTGACGATGCGAATAAACTTATTACATTTGACAACGAAAACCATAATAACCTGAAACTCCTTTTGGTTGGTGATATGATGTTCGCTGAACGTAGATTGCAAGTGATGAGTCATGCGCGTGAGAAAGGCATTACACCAAGATTTTTTTAACATATCACCAACTATCGTATAAAGAAGGCAAAAATAAACGATAGTTGTATTAAATTGGATTTTGGTCAAGGAGAGCCAAAAGAACATAAACAAATAGTTGGTGATATGCAATCTGCTGTAGACTCATACTGCGAGTTTCTTGTTGGTGATACAATTTTGCCAAATCTTGCTAATTGTGCAATAGACGAAGTAATTTCTGTGTGGTGTGCAATACAGTATGTTGCACTATATGTGTCGTCTATTGTCAATTACGATATATCTATTAATATCCGTAAGGACTTCTCTCCCGTTCCGAGCAAAATGCTAAAAAGCGATCTTATATTATACGTTATAAGACTCATAGGTATCAAACCTGCAAAGATAAGGGCGGTAGTAAGTGCATTGGAGGCCGATTGGAGTAAGTTTAAAATATTTGGACTTCCATGTTATATCCTGTAAGAGAGTATTATCTTTTACTATTTTTTTCAATCATCTACTCATCACCTTATAATGTTGTTGACCGATCTTGCTTAGGAGCGGTTTTAACCTTGACGACAGAGGAAAACAATTTGAGACATTTCTGTATAACTAACTTTATATATTCAATTAAAATGTAGGGTATACTATAATAAAAACGACATAAATAGTATGGCACGTGCTGAACTTATTGATCACAAGAGGGTGAGGGTAGAAGCAGAAAATGACGATACCTATATCATCGATTTCATGGGCGGTTTGAACTATTTGATTAATGGACGGTCTGACAATGCATTGCTTGGATTTCAGGGAGAGATGTTTGACAAACAGCATGACGGTGATATGAACACTGTCCGGGGAGTTAGTAGATACTTTGAACAAACAGCTATGGTCATATCTTCTATCTCCAGTCAGACAGAGATCAGGAACGGATATGGATTGGCTCACGTACCAGCTAACTACGTGAAAGGAAGAAGATGGATGCTAAAACATTGACAGCCAGATCCGGTATTGATATGATCGATCAGTGTCGTGTTGAACAAGGACGGTATTCGGCAGGTTTTGATATATTGGTTAAGGTTGCCGCTGTACTTGCCTGTAATATTGATTTTGTTACCAATAAATAAGCTTTATGTGTACTGTCAGATATCATTTTGCCTATGACGAGAACAATTCCATCATAGATATTGATAATGTATCTTCCGAGTACAGAAAAGAACATGATTTTCATTGTATCTCGTGCGGTGCGTTAATGACTGCCAGATTAGGTAATGAGAAAGCACATCATTTTGCCCATAAAGGCGGTGAATCATGCAGTTCGGAAACTTATCTTCATAAACTGGCAAAATTGATGTTGAAGAGAAAGTTTGATAATTCGCAATCTTTTGGAATCGAATATGCTTTGCGGATCAAATGCTCCCGTAACCTGTCATGCCCGTTCTATCAAAAAGAAAAATGTCATGATATAATAATGGGAAAATATGATTTGAAAGAGTATTATGATACCTGCATGGAAGAACAGCAGGTGGGTGACTACCGCGCTGATTTGCTCCTGACAAATAGTACCCGGAAAGACAGGGTTCCAGTTTCTATTGAAATCTATGTGACTCACAGGTGTGTGGAAGCTAAAAGAAGCTCTGCCCTTAAAATAATAGAAATTCACATCCGGTCGGATAATGACATCAGGCGGTTGATGGATTGCCCTGTCTGTGAAAATGAACAGGAAATAGTATTCTATGGATTTAAACGGGATTCCGTAAAGAGTGTTCTTTTAGATAAACGGGAACTGTTTCGCTTCCTGCTCTTTCAGAGCGGGAAAGCTTATGTCTCCAATTATGAGGATATGCCTGTATGCAATGAGGGAAGAAGAAACCTTAGTGCAATTCTCGAACTGAATATTGACGGGAATTATTGTAATTACGTGGGTGAACCGTCAATATATGATTACGGATTGATTAGGGCACTGCAGGAAGGTTTTGATATTAGAAGTTGTCGCTTGTGCAAATTTCGCCGTTCTGGTTATGAGACAAGCATGAATCCGAATTTCTGTTGCTTGAGTAAAAAGTATGGTACTCCCCGCTATCCGGAAGCTACCGAAGCTGGGCAGTGCAATTTTTTTGTTTTAGATAACGATAAGATTACCAAATTAATCCCATTCATGCCACCGATGGAAAAATTATAACTTTGCCATGATAGTAGAAACAATGAGCTATGAAGAGATAGCAAGGGAATATGATAAGATTCATGATTCCCTTTTCCTCCGTTCCAAGGAGCGTATAGACTGCCAGAGTATGCGGCGGTATCTTCTTAAACATAAGAATGAGGAGAATGTATGGTTCAGGCAGTTGGATTATAAAGTGGACCATAACACTACGTTTTGTGTCCTTCCTTTTACACCCGGTTGGAAAGCATTCCAGCGATATGGCTGTCATCCTTATGTGAAAGTCTATTTGATTTATCTGACTAGCAAGGGGTACATGCTACTTGTTCGTGGCGGTGAAAGGGATGACGAATATGCATTCTTCACCTCGCACCTGTTTGACCGCTACCGGGAACGTGAACTGCGGGACCTTTCGATGGACAAGAGGGAGGTTATCAAGGAGTTTTTTAAACATAATGGAGATATTTGCAGTGTTCCTTTTCCTATTGAAAAACATCCCGGCAATCAATTGGGTATTACTGGTAAAGGAGTGATCTTTATCCAAAAGATATCAGACAAAATCTGGCTTAATAAAACTTATATACGTAAGGACCAGTTGCAGGAAGGACAGTTTGAAGCTGCCATGTGTACTGAGGAGGGAATGGCATATGCGCTGGAACAAAGGAAGCGGATACAGGAGTTCTTGTTGAAGTATCCGTATCAGCACACACATATCAATTATTTTTAAATAGTCCGGTAATTTGTCCGTTGTGAATGATTCTGTCTTACAGTTACTTGCCGGACAATGGAAGGTCCGGCAAGTTCTACTGATTTTCATTCTATGATTCCATTTTAGTTGTTTTTCACCCGGTTCATCAGTTGCCCGGATATTTCATGCAGCTCCCTGCTGCGTTCCGGTTCCTGTTCCCGTGCAAAGGCAGTGATGCCCTGTGCCAGTTTCCAGAGTGTTGCCCCTCCTGTTATACCGTCATCAGGGTTATTGTTCATCAGGAGCTTTTCCACTTCCCTCCCTTCGTTTTTCAGCAACGCGCCACGCTGTACCAGAGATTTTAGTTCCTTGTCAAAATCCACGTCTATTTCCGACGCTCCCTGAATTTCGATGGCTTTCTGCATAATCGTGTCCCTGCTGTAAAGTCCTTTTGTCAGGTCTTTGACAGCTGAGACGGTAGTCTTCGTATCCAGCTCATAGGTTCTTTGTGAGAGCGCAAGCGTATCGGGCAGGCGCCCTCCCAAATGAATCTGCCGCATGACCGATTCGCGTACCATACCGTTCAGACAAGCCCCGTTGAGCAGGAACGAGCGCATGTCCACCGAACCGTTTCCGAAATCGGATGTGCTGAACCTTGCTCCCGCGAATATGATCATCGTTCCGTTTTTACGGGTGGGTATTTCAACCGGTGTAGGAAGAATTGTCTCGCACCATACTTTGGTGTCATTCATATAGGCATCCGATACGACAGCTCCGTTATTTGCCGCTTCCCTGATGAATGCGGTGAGTATGTCCACTGAATTGAGCCTCCGGTACGAGTCGGAGAGTACCCCCCGGATTTCCGTGCCTATCGCCCGAATGAGCACCCGTGTACGCCCTGTCCATCCCGAATGTTCGTTCAGGATGGTTGCGCACAACTGCTTTTGCCAGGCGTCCCCTGCGGAAAGCTCCCTGAGATATTTGGCCGGAATATTCATCTTTTCGGAAATCTGGCTGATGGCGTTCCCGTGCAGGTTGAAATTTCCTTCCGGCATGTTCATCTGCACCTGCTCATCCGCCTGGAATGTAATGACCGGATGGCGGTCCTCATTACGCAGGTTCACCCCGATGGGCGCGATGAAGTCCTGTGCTATTTTTCCCTCTTCGAGCAGGCGGGTGATTGTTCCCATAACACTCTGCTGCTTTCCTTCGATCATTTTCTGAACCTTGTTTATAACTACCTGGTTCAATCCCTGCTGCTTTTGTACCGATGCAGCGTTCGGCATTACTGTTACTTCCATAATTGCTGTATTTAAAGGGTTGATAAATAAATTGGGCATACCGGCAGCATGCCTATAAATACTGTATATAACCATTCTCCAGTCCCGGACTTTCCGCCCGTTACAACTACATGAGATGCAGATGCTGCTGATGATTGGATTACTCATAAGGTTCCCGGAATTACTGTTACATATTGAAAGTTGCCTGCAAGGCGGAGAGACTGTCTGCCTTGCGTTTTTTCTCACCCGTTGCGGCTGTTTTATGTATGAGATAAGGGGATGCGGGCAGATTCCTGTCTGCCCGGTATTCTTCCATACTCATTCTTTCTATCGTAGGAATGCCTGTCCGGGTAAGTATCGGATTGACCTTCCAGCCGTCTACGAAATTCCCGGGATTCAGGCTGTCATGACAGATGACTTCTCCTACACATCCGTGTATGAGCATGTTGCATACGGTCATCAGGCAGCAGTTCCGGTTGATGTCTTCCCCTATGAGGTAGTTTCCCGGATTCCGTGCATGATAGGCCAGCAGCAACCTTCCGCTTCCGCATGTCGGGTCACCCATCCTTTGGCCGGTCTTTTTTTCTTCCGTTTGGGTGCACAGCACCATGAGGTCGCAGATATTTACCGGAGTGAAGAATTGCCCCTGTGACTGCTGGGCACTTCTGGAAACCAGTGCCATGTATAAATCCCCGAAAGGGTCATACCAGCTTGTATCATCCTTTATCCGGCTTGCCATGAGCCGTACCCATTCGGTGACCATTTCCATGAATTTCATGTTCTGCTGCCGTTTGTATTTCCAGCTCTGCAGTGGGGGAGCACCGGGAGAAAATCCGTGGATGATATAGATCAGTAAATCATTGAGTACATTGACAGGGTCGAGTCCGTTTGTGCAGGAGAAATCCGTTATCAGCTTTTCAAGCGGACGGACCGGGGGAGGAGTTTCGTATTTTGCCATTGTCATTTCTTTTTATAGACGGTTATTGTACGGGTATCATCGCAGGTTATTATTTTCACGGGGGACTCTCCGAGAAAGGATATGTGTATTTCGGCTTTTGTATTGTTCCATTCCTGTTCCGTGAGTAGCTCCCAGGTCATGTGGTATCCCCATAGGACGAGCGAGTTCCTGTATATTCCTGTGAAGAGTTTCCCGTGAAGTATCCTGACGAGCTTGTCCAGTTCCGCACGGGAATAGAGGGTGAATCCTTCGGACATATAGAAGAACTCGCCTTTGTTTTCCGGATCAGGCAGCCTGTTGATGAGATATTTGCTCCAGTGCCTGGTGGTATATCTGTCATATAGGGGTTCCGGCTCCGTATATTTCCATGAACGTACGAAGGCCATGAAATATACTTCTCCGTTGGCGCATTTTCCGGTATGTCCCCATGTCCTGAACTGTTTGAGCCTGCTGCCTGCCGGTTTCAGGAGGGCCTTTCCCGGATAAGTCCATATCCCTTCATGGACATTATAGCCGGTACCGGCACCGTTCTCATAGCAGAATGGAACGCTCCCGGAAAGGCAGATTTTTAAATGCCCGTTCCGTATGTCCTCGATATGTGCCGAATGGAACCAGTCGCCGTTCCGGCAGGTATACTCTATGCTGTCACCGGCTACCGGTCCGATGTTCTTTTCCCGTTCCTGCCGGATTGTTGCAATGAGACGGTTTACCTTGTCCGTGTCACTCTGGTTTACCCGATACCCGCGGTTGTGGAAACCGTTGAAGCATTGCAGGCTTTCCACTGTATAAAGGTCAGTAAATTCCATAGTGTTTTCGATTTTCACGGTATACTTCGATTTGTTTGCCCAACATGTCACAGAACTTCTGTCCGTTTTCACCTTCCCCCCTGAAATAAGCGATCATGTCCCAAAGGTTCCGGTTGAAAGAGTTCATCCACTTGTCGTAATAATGGCTGCCCTGCGTCTTGCCGAAGGTCTCTTCGAAAAGACTCCGGGTCAGCCCTTCCTCCTCATGGTGGTTGTACTGCCACAGGGAGATGAGCAATAACCGGTTATAGCTGAGTTCCATAAAATATATTTTTTGATATTCCTTTTTCGGTAGCCCTTGCGCATAGGGTCTCTTCTCTGATCCGGGTTTGGGTGTATTCTTCCAGATAACCGTTTTCTATGAGTTTCCGGTAGGCTTCCCGGACATATTGACAGGCGGGGCAATCACAGTCTAATCCTTCCGGATGCTCTTTTGTCGGTATATTGATTTCTGAAGCCACCGTCATGAGATTGTCGGTAACGGTCCACGGTTTCCTTCTGAAAAGGTCGAATATCTGATAGTATATGGTTGTCTTGTGTTGTTGCCGGTAATATTCGAGCTCCTCTTCCCTGGTGAAACTGAATACAAAATCAAGCAGGGCACATTTTATAAATCTGAATCTCCTGCTCTCCCCGAGCAGCAGGGTGACCACCCCGACCAGGTGTGTGGCATCACATTGGCCGGTAATCCAGCCATAATGCGAATACAGCCTTGTATTACCTTTTGTTATCCTGCATCCTTTTCCTCTTTTTCCCATCTCTGCCATATATCCGCCCGCGGTGAATATCTCCGCTATTTCCGCATATAGTTTCTTTTTCTTTCTGTATTCGTTCTTTTTCCCATACACATATCCCCAGTCAAGCTCGATCTCTATCCTGTAGATCAGATTCTTTACATATTCCGGGTCTGCATATCCGAAAGCGTGCGTTCTGCCGCTCACCGGTCCCAGTATGAATCCTTCCGGTGTGTAGAGTTCAAGTACATGCAGCAGTTCTGCCAGCAGGGAGTCCGATTCCTTGCCTTGCCACCATGCCGCCTGCCGGTCTTCTTCCGCGTATGTGGGAAGAGAATGCATAAGTTGTACATATTCGGGAGTATCCCGTATGATTTCCATTATCCGTGATACCGCTTCCGGTTTGTTTTCCAACCGAAAGAGTGTCGTTTCCGTATCCGCGTACAGTTTGTTCTGGGTTCTTTCATCCGTAATCATGACTGATTGATTTTAGTTATACATGAGCCTGTGTGAGACAGGCATTTTTATTTCTTGTTGGGTGTATTGTCCGTTTGCCGGGGATTGCGGCAAGGCTTGGCGGAAAAAAATACCGGAGCGTAGCGAGGATGATTTTTTTTCGGTCAACCAGTCCGCAGGACCGCCTTGCGCACCCCGCCCGGCAAACGGCTATCTTTGCGGCAAGAAATGAGAATGCGTAATCCGTTTTGTTATTTCCGTATTTCGCATTGGTGCTTTTCGACTTTCTGATGCAGCCGTTTTTCAGCTTTCCGCACATTCTCCTTTTTTGTTTTGAGTTTGGCGACAGCCTTCTGAAGCATTTCGTCCGTCTGTTCGTCAAAGAAGAGGTTGTTCCGCCTTTGCCATGTGACATATTCCTTTATGGTCCGTTCCATTTTTGTAACCTGCGCTTTGGCGGATGCCAGTGAAGATAGGCAGGAACCGAATGAATAGTCTTCCCCGCTGTGCCTGTCATACAGGTAGTATGTATGCGTAACCTTTCCTCTGGGATACCGGCAGGTCAGTTTTGCCTTCCGCCATAGTATGACCCAGTCATATTTGTCCGCCACCCGGCGTGGCAGGTCGTACTTGAAGAGCGGGATCTTTTCACCCCGCTCCGTAACTCTGTAAAAGGAGATGATTACCCATTGTTCGATCTTCAGCTCCTTTTCCGCTTTCGCCATGTCTTTGGCGTACTGCATCCATTCTTCCATATTCCGGAAATTTTAAGTGTGTATCTGCCATCCTTTGAAAGGAGTCAGCTGTACGGCAAACGATTCATCCGGTGAACCGTGATAGAGAAGTCCTCCGACAATCCCTCTGCTGCCGTCCGGGTATCTTTGGGTGAATCCGAACGAATAGGGCGCCCAGTCGTGGTAGAGCTCTATCTCACACGGGCGGTCTGGATTCTTTTCCCATGCTTTTAGGCGTTCCATGCAGTTCTGCAGTGAAGTGTCCCTGATTGATTCCGCATACTGTACTACCTGTTCATAGTACTCCTGGTTGCACATGATTTTCATGATATTCCGTTTTAATTGGTTAATAATGTTTTTTCTTTCTGACTGTTCCTGCCTGTATTCCCGACAGTTTTGTATCCGGTTTCCCAGTTGGTGGAGTCGCACCAGTCCCTGTACATTCCGCATACTTCGGTTGCATAGGAATAACGTACCTGTGAATCTACAAACAATCTGTCCCTGACGAATGGAAACGTAATGTCCAGGGGCAGGCTGATGTGGTGGCCGGAACCGTTGAAACTGTTGGCGACGGCTACGATGACATCCCCGTGGAAACGTATGGTCCTGAAATCATTTCCGTTGTCGTTTGTGACAAGTTCATTGAACCCGGCATTGAAATAAATACGTAGTTCACCGCCGTATGTGGCGTTATCCACCAGTTCTTCAATTAGTGTGTCAAACTGTCCTTTCTTCAGTTTCAGGGCGCGCCTGATTTTGTAGCAGGACATGGCTCTGGATTCTTTTCCTATATGCTCTTCTATTTTTATGCCGGGAGAGTAGAACATATTGATGGCGGAAGAATTCTTAATAAGGGAGTCTGTTGGATCAGTATCATTTCTCTGGCGGATCAGCTCCGTGATTTCGTTATAATACTTCTCAAACTCTTCCTTTCTTCCCTCTATGACCATCGCTTCTTTGATTTCATCGAGTATCCGGAGAAGATTATCCGCTTCCTGCTCACGATAACGTTCGAGGACTGTTTCATAGAGCTTCTTCAGATTGTTTTCTCGTATGCACCGGTCCTGCAGATCCTCGTACTCATCCAGATTCTCCCGATAGTCCGCATGATACAGGCTGACCGACTGGGGAACATAATCTTTCCATGATTTTGTATTCTTCATGACGGTTGTATTTTTTGTAGGATTGTTTTTATTCAGATGGTATTTTCCCTCTTGACGGTTCGGAGCCTGTGCAGGACGTTCAGGAACAGTTCCCGGTCATAAATCCGGTAGAAGAAGGTCTCTCCGGTTTCCTTGACGGTTCCGATAAATGAGACGGAATCACGACATAAAGGAAACTGGAAGAAAGCTCCTTTTGCTACTATGGTGTATTTTTTCTTCTCCACTTCATCCAGAAGTGTTTCCATGTCATCATGGCTGCCATATCCGGAGAAATACAGGAAATGATGTCTCCTCAGGCTGATCAGTATGTTTGCCATGTCTTTTCTGGCCTTTCGGATGTCCCCGCCGTCATTCTGTCCGGTCACCATGTTGCAGATGAAACGTTCCCTGTTTTCCTTGTCGGTGAATGAATAGGGAATGGTGATAATCTCCTGCTTGTCTTTGCCTGTAATTCTCTCCGCTTTTCCTTTGGTGATTTTACCCTTGAATGCGATGTTGCGGTAATGCTCGTTCATTTGCCGTTCCAGCTCGGTCTGTGGCGTCATGCCCGGACGCAGTCCCCGGAAAAAGCGCTTTCCGATGGTGAAACAGAACATATACAGGCTCCCATGGTAGGGCTCACCAAGAAAGAATGAATGATGTTTCAGACGGATGGGAGGCAGCTCATTCATACAGTTATAATAGTCCTCTTCCGTTATCTCATGAAAGGGGCGGCATAATGATCTGTCATAAATACGTGACTTTTTGTATATGGTATTTCTTGTTACCGCAATCAGAAAAGGATTGTTCTCCTGTTTCTTGAGTTCTTCCAGTGTGCTGCCGTCGTAGTCGCAGTGTATGCCGTCCGACATGAATGTGATGCAGCTTCCGCGAAAACAGCGGGAGTCAATGACAAATTTCAGTTGTTCTTTTTCCATGGTTCAGATATTTTGGAGGTTTAAGATTCTCTTTGCTGCAGACACTGCATTCGGATTGAGTTGCCGCTGCCATGCCCTGTTCTTGGGTGACCAATGGAAACCGGATGATTTGAGTTCCCGGCGTTTGCTCTCTTCCGGTATTTTGTTGAAAAGAATCTGCAGACGGCTTTCCTGATAGTTCCAGACGAGGGTTCCTCCCTCAAATGTTACTTCCCTGCTCTCCTGCCCTCTGGTTACCTTTAATTTTTCCCGCATCCGTCTGGCCGCTTCAGGGAGCTGGAAGAAACGGTGTCGTGGTGTGATGACAGGCTTTTTTACACCGGCATTGTATTCGGAAATGAAATCGATAGCCCTCTGTACAATCTCCACCTCACCATGACCTGCAAATGTGCTGACCTTGTTGAAAATACTGCTTACAAAGAGTGCCCGGTTATATCCTCTGGCTTTTCCCGTATCAATTTCATGGATCGTGTCCGCACTGCTTGCAATTTCACGTTTCAGCCTATGCCATGTTTCCTCCCGTTTCTCTTCTTCGGGCCTGTTTCTTTCCATGAGCAGTTGCATGGCTTTTAGAAATTTTTCACGCCATTGTAGGAATTCGTCATATCTGTTCTGATAGGCATTTTGTGCCTTTTCATTCCTTTGGAAGTTGAATCCTCCCCGTCCTGTCACCATCGGGTTTGCGCAGCGTGATAGGCTGTGGAATAAAACGGATATTTTACTTTTGTAAGTATTGATGTAATCCTGTTTTTTTGCCTCCGGTATTTTCTTCAGGTCCTCATGGAGCTGTTTCTCATATCCCATGATGTCTGTTTCAGCTCTCGCTTCCGGATCATGGGAATTCCAACGATAGGCGTCAGTGGCGATTTTCTCCAGTTCTTCCAGATAACCGGGATACTTGAATTCTACTGCTTCCCAGTTCTTGAAGTCGGCAGGATGCAGTTCCTTTTCTTCACCGTTTTCTGTATAGGTATGGATATACATGTGCATACCTGTATGTTTCTTACGGAAATGGAAGGCGACCGCATCCCTGTTTGTTCCGATCTGCCGGATGGATTTTACGCGGTGTGCATTTGTTTTTGTAAGCGGAGTGATTGTCCGGTTACCATTACTTTCTACAAGGTGCATTACTCGTTCTTCGTGAACCTGCATTTCTGTTATTTCAGCCATACTTAAATGATTTAAATTAGACATCACCGGCTCCGTGGAGCCAGTATTTCGATTTCTTACTTGCCTGGTTGTTCGTGTCCGGGATTGTGCAAGGCTTGGCAGGAAAAAATACCGGAGCGTAGCGAGGATGATTTTTTGCTTGCCAACCAGCCCATAGGGCTGCCTTGTCCAATCCGCAGGACACGGACTATTTTTGCAGGTAAGAAGTTGAAATATAAAATCTGGTATGGGGTGACCTGAAAATAGCAACAGTATTACATTGGATATATCTTTATTGAGTAGTTTAACTATGTGGCTTTATAAATAAGATATCATAGTATTGATTTATACTAAAAGTTTGTTGGTTACAGATTCTATGTGATATCGTTTTACAGTAGTTTTGTGTTTTTCAAAGTAACGGATTGGATTTATAAAATATCTTTTTAGAGGATTGTTCCACTTTTATTTCTCTTTCAAGAACAAGGAACAAATAAGTAACTGAACCTTTTCCAAAATTTGCTTTTTTGTGTTTTAGTGGTTAAGACAGCCAAAGCTACTATATGACATAATTGTATCAGTTAGAATTATGTTTAATTTTTAATTTACGCTTTTAGGTTTACTGTTTCGGACCCTAATGCCCTCCTATATTTCGATAAAGAGCATCGTTAGAATGACAGGTCATTCGAATACCAACAGCATACAGGTTTATGCGTAAGAAGATATCTTCAGATAGGAATTGACTGTTAGAAAAGAAATGGAAACGCTATCAGAAATGTCTGCTTCAGAAAAAAATACACCCCAGCAGAATATCAAAGATTCTTGTTTACATGCTTACTATCCATTATGTATAGTCAGAGTAGTAAACGAAACAGCATAATGTTGGCAAAAGAAAGATTATCTCCGAAGAAAATGAAAAATATTTTAGTTTGGCGTTTGGGGGTATTCTAGTAAAACACTATGTTTGTAGTGACAATGTAAATAATCTATTTTACTATATGACAATAAAAAATAAACAAGCTTTCGTTATTGGCAATGTAAGTAACAGAGCATCTTATAATTAAGGTAAATGTCAATAGAAGGTCAAAGAAGACAAGAAGGAAGTGGGCCCAATATAATTCGCGATCGTTAGGTAAAAAATCAGACCAGTGAATAGAACGGACCATACAAAATGATAGTGGTTGGTTTATTGCCGAGTTTCTCCACTAAATCAGCTTGCCGGCGTTTCTCGAGAATTATACTATTGGTTTCTATTTTATTTGAGAATATTCTGCAGGACGATGGCAGCAATATACTTCTGTTAAAAATATTATTATCTAGTCAGATGAAAAGATTGACAATTATTTTATTAATATAATAAACCTATAGATATATATTATGATGGATTTTAGAAAAAAATTTCAAGATATTCTGGAAAGTTCTTATATTACATGTCAGGTAAATGAGACATCCGCATGGCATGATATTTATAAATTGCTCCTTCCCAATATACCGGAAAAGCTTTTTCGATATCGTAGAATGGATAAGTCCGGCTATTCTATTAAATCGTTTAGGGAGGGGACTATTTCATTATGCCATGCAGGGATGTTTCCAGATAAATATGATTCATATTTGTATATAAATCAGGATAAGATTCGAGAAGATTTAAAAAGGGCATTAAAGGATGCATTACGTATATGTCTTTTTCATATAACACATAAATCCCCTAATATAAGAACAGAGAAAGCAACCCAGATATGTTACTACAGAGAATGCGGATATACGGACGAGCAGATCATAGACAAGATCCTTGAAGAGGAGTATGTTGGATTTGTTGACAATATTGAGTCTGCCATAAAAAGCCGGGAGGCCCGTTTTCGCAATCCTCAGAATAGTGCTAAAATAGCTTGTTTTACAGAAAATGTGCAATCAAAGTATATGTGGGACAGGTATGCTGACGGATATAAAGGCTTTGCACTGGAATATGATCTTAGAAACTGTGTTTTTAAATATAATAAATTGGAAATGAATGTAAATCTCTTTCCTGTTATATACACTGATCTGCGACCTGATGTCACGTTGGATGAAGGAAATATCCATACATATGAATATTTCAAACAGATCGGAGACAAGAACTGGCTTAATTACTTGAATTCTATAATCTCTGTTAATCAGTTGTATTGGTACAAGGCCTATCTATATAAAGATCAAAAAGAATACGAACATGAACACGAATGGAGAATGCTTTACTATAATCTTGAAAATGAAGAGGACTATGCCTCAATTCCAGACACAGGATGTTTAAAGGCAATATATTATGGGCCGGATATAGCAAAAAAAGACAAGGAAAAACTACACAGAATAGCTGTAAAAAAGGGATTGAAGGAATATGATGTGAATCTTGATGCAGAAAGCCGTAAATATGATCTGAAAGTAACCATGTTCCAATAGCTGGTGAGGTCAGTGAATATAAAGCCTGTCAAATTTTGCGGAGAAACTAAAAATACAATATGATATAAAAAATATGTTTTGATGGCATTGTGAAATTAGATACCATTTTTATTATTGATTTATAATTGATTAAATCAAGAAAGTCTTGCATATCTCGCTTGTAGAACATATATTTACATTACGAAAATCATTCTTTGATTCAATACAAGGTAAAACTGAATATTGTAATTTGATCATTTCTAAATTGTTACTTATTGTCTATAAAGTAAAAAATAACTGTTTTATTTTCAATGAGATATGAAAAATGTTTTGTTTGGCAATATGTGTCTTCAGGTGCTTCTTTATTTCGTATAAATCGGCTATTTCTTTCAAATAATTGTTTATATGTTGGTGATAGGCAGACAGAGGTTCTTTGGGGATTTATAGAATGATTTTCGAGTTTTCTTTCAGTTATGTTTCTATCGTTGAATGGTCATTAAATTTATGAGATGACGTTTTTATAAAAAGTAGAATGAAATGGATTTTAGATTTTGTACCATTGCTGGGCACTTATTCCCAGCTGATTTTCAATTGTTTATAACTTAGTTCTTTGATATTTTTGTAATCGTGTTCAGTAAGTATCTCATTTACAGGTGTTCTATCCAGTAGAGATACGCCAAGAATCTGTAGTATTTCGTAGATTGGCCGTTCAACTTTCAATTTGTTAGCAACAACTGCTACCAGAGAGTAAGTGATGATTGCACAATAGACTTGTATTTTGACAGCGTTCATTGTTGTACCCCAGAATGATTTGATTCTTAGATGTTGCTTTATCCATTTAAAGAACATTTCCACCATCCATCTCTTCTTATACAGAAGTGCTATTTCAGTGGCTTCCAGTTCGAAGTTATTGGTAATGAAAACGAGTTCCCGGTTCTGTTCAGTATCATAGAAAGTAACCTTTCTAATCTTATCCGGATAATCCTTCAATGACTTGGGTGTAACCAACTTGCCAATTTGGTCAGAACGTACTCCTGTCTGCTTATCAACCTTATTTGAGTACATTCGCCGAAACAGTAGATTATCTTTGCCCCGTACAACAAACCATGCTTCAGATTGGTCTATACGGTATAAACGAGAAAAGTCTACGTATCCTCTGTCGAAAATATAAAAGCTTCCGCTTTCGTAATGAAGCCAATCCATAGCATTGACATCATGTAGCTTAGCCGGGGTTATCAGCATAAAACTAGGAACATAAGTCTTCACATCATATAAAGTATGCAGCTTGATGCCACCTTTATGTTTTCGGAATTCGGCCCACCAAAAGACACTTAAACATAGGTCGATGGTAGAAGAATCAAAAGCATATACATTACCCTCAATGGCTATCTCGAAATCATCCTTATAATAACTCTTACGAGCATTCTCGATGAGCAGATAAGCAAATTCTTCAAAGATTTTGCAATTTCGATTCCTGTTTGCTTTTCCCAGATTCGTGCGACTGACAGTGGAGCCAAAACCTAAGTGATAGCATTTGGACTGATGTGCCTCCAGGGCTAACATCAAATCCCGCATACTGTCCCGTGCGGTAAGTTGACCAAATATCATGTAGAGCATTTGATTCCAACAGGTGAAGCTCTTCACATACTTGTTGCCACAATACTTGGCAGTAATACTATCGAACTGTCTACGAGGGAGAAAATCTGTAAGTTGAGAGAAGATATATTTGCCTTGATTCATCATTTAAGCTTTTGGGCAAAGCTAAAAAACGAAAGTCAATTCAAATCGTCACGCAACCACAATCTTCTGAAAACACGATATACAAAACATTTCATAGAACAATTTTTTATTTTTAGTGCCCACTAGTGATTTTGTACGATAAAATCCATTGATATGTCGCTTTTATGCATTATTTTTGGCAATAAATAAGAGTAGGAGTTATTTGAAGTATAGAGAATCTAAATGTCTGTGCTATAACTAATTTGTAGCTGTTTTATGGATAACAATGATAAATCTACACATTATTAGTTTCTTTTTATCTTCGCACTTAAAAATATGATTTCTATATGAAAATAGAATTAGAGACTTTGATATCAGAGTGTATCGTATACGATTTCAAGTTGATACTTGAAAAGATGAAATTCAATACTTGTCGATCTAATGGCTCAGTTGGATTACATGGAAAAGCGATAGGAGAAAAGATAAAGAATAAATGTAAAGAAGATGAATTATGAAATGCTATTTTCGTTCATTTGATGCAGGTATTGGTGATTGTAATATTATTCGTCTTGTAAAGGATGAAGGGGAGCAATATGTGATTATGGTAGATTGTGGTAGCTACACTGAACCCTTGAAAGAATACTTGCAAAACGCACTACACAATCATATAGATCTATTGATAGCCACTCACATAGATGGCGACCACATACAAGGGATAGCTACTATGCTAAAAAAGCACGAAGGTCTAACTGTAGGAGAAATATGGTATAACTGTTATAAACGGACAAAAGGTGCAGAATATATGGAACTTAATGATCAGCAGAAAGCAATCCTAAAGCAAATACAAAAGGCATTGCCCGTAGAGTTTGATGCTATCAACTACCGAGAAGTCACTGCAACACAAGGAAAAACACTTGCTCAAACTATCCTTTGCAATGAGAAATTTAAAAGAGTGTGGAAAACGGAATATATCACGTGTAATACAGAAGACTTTGATATACCCGGAGGTTTTGGAAAGATTGTTTTTCTTGCCCCCAAGCAAGAAGCACTAAAAGCTATTGAGAATAAATTCAAGGAAGCTTTTGATAAGTATTTCATGCAGGCTTGGAATGAAAGTATAGAGAATGTTGAGGAATTACAAGAACTGCTGATAAGGTTAGTAGATGCCTACCAAGATAAGTTTGGAGGCAAGCAGATTTCTGCCAAGAATAAACCTGTCTATAATGTGGCATTTGTGAGGAAGCAAGCCAAGGAAGAGGGCGCCGATGACTCTGACACCAACTGTTCGTCTATAGCGTTTATGTTGGAATGTGGTGAACATAGGATAGCGATGCTTGGTGATGCTTTTGCCGATATTATTGAGGAAACCATTGACAACAAATACAAAGACCAAGCAAAACCTATGGAGTGTGATGTCATTAAAGTGTCACACCATGGAAGTAATGGAAATAGCAGTAAAACTTTGCTTGACCGCATCAATTCACATATATATTTCATACCCGGAGGAAAGGGGGAAAAGTATCCCGCATGGGGAACGCTTGGAAGAATAGCAGAAAAACATAAAGACGATCAAGCAAAACTGATAGTTTTCAGCCGCCAGTGTACAATTACGGAAAAGATGAATGGATTAAACGAGGAAGTAAAACGCGAATTAGGCGTAGAAACTATCATTACTGAGCAAGAGTATGAGTTATTTGAATGGTAAAACAGTAGAAACACTAGTAGTGCCTGTACGCTGCGAATCGGAGCAGGGAACGGCCTTTTTTATCAGCGATACACAGCTGCTAACAGCTCGCCATGTGGTGAAAGCCCATTTCCAAAGTGTGGCGGCACCTGCCGCTATTTATATCAATGTGGCTGGACAATCCCTGCTGTGTATGGGAGAAGAACTGTCAATTCCAGGAAACGCTATTGATTTAGCATTGCTGACCGTAGTACCAGAAGCAGACTATCATGCAACAGAGTATATGACCTTATTGTGTGACGTGTATGTGAAGAACATGCCCTTTCGTGTATATGGCTATCCACAAGAAATGGCCATGGGATGTAATCTCGTGGATTTGGAGGTGAGGAACCGACTTGAGATAGAAGGGGGTGTATGGAACAACCGCACCCTGATACGTGATGATAAACTGACTCTACACAATTTCGATGGTTTGTCTGGTTCACCCGTGGTCAGCATGTCTGGCAGGGTGACAGGCATTATTGTCCTTCAGATAAATGAGACGCTGAGCTACCTATCGGTATCAAAGGCTAAAGAACATCTTGACAATAAAGGCATTCGTTATGATATCGACTGGGTTACAGACGATATTACCACTATGGGTATTGGTCGTAGCTATCAGCTTTGCAAAGATGCTGTGGCTACGGTTCATGGCAGATATATGCCCAAGTTGCATCAAGAGAATAGGGACTTAGAAAAGACACTTGATAATATTTCGGATAAGCAGCAATTAGAAGAAAGTGCTAAGAAGGCAGCGACGTTGTCAGAATGTATCAGTAAACTTCCTGACCATATGAAAGAGATGATTCAAAACAAGCTGAAAATATGGCTAGATCTGGATATTGATATGTTGATGGCCAATGGTTGTAGCATTCTGAAACGCTGCTATGATTATATAGAAAGTGAGCATCCTTTCAGGTCTGGAGGGTACAGTGACAAAGTAAGGAAACTGAATGAAATTGTCTATGAACTGAAAGAAGAAGATTTTGAACGACTTAGATTTACTGAAACAAAGAACCTTTGTTTGATAGGGAAAGCGGGTTCCGGCAAGACACATTGTTTATGTGAATATGCCCTAAAGAATCAGGCCAAGACAAATATATATCTTTTCTTTGGAACGGACTTCCAAGCTTACCAGTCTGCTATCAGCTATATTCGAGACATGGTTTGTCAGGAGATGAGTTTCGCGGATTTCAATCAAGAGTTGAAGAACCGTGGTCGCTATGCTGTGATAGTGATAGATGCTATCAATGAAGGTTTAGGATGTAGCTACTGGAATAATCATCTTGGTGCATTACGCGTGGAACTGGAAAACTATGACCATATTCGACTCATTATTTCCGTTAGGATACCTTTCGATAAAGAGATGAATGACCTTTTGGAAAGTAAGAAGTGGCACATACAAATAATAGAGGGATTTGTGAATAAGGCTAAAGCTATTGATGATTACTTTGAAGAGTATGGTATTGATCAACATTACCGAAACCATCGGATAGAAGCGTTCAAGAACCCGCTGTTCCTGAAGATATTCTGTGAGACCTTCCATTCACTAACAGAAGATGAAAGACGCCACGTCAACAAGCAGATGCTGTACAAAAGGTATGTGGCCAAAAAGAATGAAAAGGTGACGGATCTGGTGGATGAAGACCCAGAACTGAATATTGCAGATAAATATTTGTCAAAGTTGGCTAACTATAGCGTTTTTTATGACCATTTTAACCCTATAACACGGTGCAAAGCTCGCCTATACGGACAACGCATGGCTCCGTACAGGCTGTGGGAAAAAGACCTGCTGCACGCGTGCCTGACAGCCAATCTGCTTTTAGATGACCGTTCACATACAGGTGAACCCGCAGTGATGTTTGAATATGAAAACTTAGGTGACTACTACAAGGCAGGTGAGCTGTTGCAGTCGAAGATGGATGTGAAGGGACTATTGCGGTGGATAGATGACGAGAGAAAGTATTTAGAGCGGAATACTACAGTGCCGTCCGAGAAATTCAGGACAGCAGTCAAAGCTTTGTTTGACTGCTGGTATCATAAAAAACTGGAAGTTTATGACGAGAGGTTGATACAGAAAGGAGGTCCGTTGTATGAATTCTATTATGACTTCCTAATGGAGTTGGATATAACCGAGGAACAGCTTATATCAATTTTACAGCGGCTTGACAACGATAAGGTCAATCCCTTACGTCTTGTACAAAAATTCGGTGAGGTAACATTGGATGAGGCTTTACAGATACACGAGAAGTTGAAAACTTACCCAACAGTGGGTCGCAGAGACCTGATGTGGACACGCTATGTCAACCGGATGTACGAAATGTATGGCGATAAATATATAGGAGAGGTGCCTCTGGAACAAGATTATACATTAGAGGTGAGTGATGGCGAGAGGGAATATCTGATATGCATTACATGGATGCTCAGTTCTTCGCACCCCAAGTTCAGAGCGATTATCATCAGGAAGCTCAGAAAGATACTCCAGATACATCAGACGCTAATTTTATGGCTGATAAGATTGTTTGAGAATGTCAATGACCCATATGTGTTAGGCGGACTATATTGTGCTGTCTGCGGTGTAGTGCTACCTTCCCGGGATAAAGAACTGACCGCTGCTATTGCATGCTGTATATTCTATCTCTATTATGAGCATGAAGAGACAGTGCCACAAGATTTAATAGTTCGTCAATGGACATTGAAAATTATAGAGCGAGCATACTATCTGGATGAAGCATGTGACTATTGGAAACGCATCAGGACACCATTCAAACCACAACCTATAGATGAAAGTGCCATTCCTGAATACCATCATATAACGCAAGGTTATTTTGGCCTGCAACAGGGGTCAATCAAGATGTATAACTCTCTGTTCAGTTTAGAGGACTTTAATCGTTATATCATTGGAACTAACAACGGACATTTCAGCAATGATTATTTCCTATTAACAGAAGGTGGAAAGTACCAAGGTATTCTTCTTCATAATATTATGGCAGAAATGGCCTATTATATTATGCAGGTGTTTGATTGGAATGACAAGTTAGGTTATCTGGATAATGGGAAGTACTCGCCTGACAGATCGCATAATAACCAGGAAAGAATAGGAAAAAAGTTCCAATGGTTGGCATGGCATAGGGTGAATGCCCGTATGATGGATGCTTGTTGTACTTCGAAAGAACAATACTACTACAGCGACGAAGCAGAGGAGAAAGATTTGATACCTAACCCCTATCCGTGGAACACTGCAGAAATATCCCGTTTTGACCCAACACTTGATGTGGAACAGAAGTACGAACCTGAAGCGGGATTGATAGGAATAGAAATACAGCCAATTAAAGGCAAGGAAGAAGAAGACTGGATAAACAAGAATGAGTACTTACCAGACTTCAGATGCATGGCTAAGCTTCAGGATGGTCCAGAGTATGTGATGCTGATGGGTTATGATACCTCCAAGGAAGATGAGAAAGAGACATTTTTGTTTAGCAATGCGGGTTTTGTGAAACAAGAAGATGCTGAGAAGTTTGCTGATTGGGCAAAGAATCAGAATTTTTATGGACGATGGATGCCAGAGCGTCGTGGTATGATAGAATTCCTATGGAATGATTATCCCTGGGCTGATGTGTATAAGTCGTCAATCGAACATGAAGTGTGGTCTCGTTCGCATGATTGTCCTTGCGATATGCAGTTGTCGTATGAAGCACAACTTCAAGAAGACTGGGAAGGAATAGGTAGAGAAAATGAGTTTCTGAGTACTGCATATATGCCCTGTGCAGAAATGATGGACCAGATGGGGCTTTATTGTTCAGAGATAAGAGGCGTGATAAAGGCTACAGACGGTAGCGTGGCGGCTTTAAATACAGGGCATGGTAATTGTATTAATGGTCTTTTCGTACGGAGAGATATATTGAATGATTATTTAAAGCGTAATGGTTACGTGATGTTTTACTATGTGCTGGGTGAAAAGGTTCTTAGAATTGGTGAAATGAACTCCATTATGAAAGACCTTTCAGCGGCATACCAGTTTCAGCCCGAACATGAGGCTCTTGTTATACAACCTATGAGAATAATAGAGAGAGTTGCGTTGAAGAAGAAAAATGATGAAGAGCGGTTGATATCACACGAAATGGCTGATGCGGATTTTGGAGAATTACTTAAGGCAATATCGGAAGATAAGAATGAAGATGAGTAATGTGTGTTGCTATGTTTGTTAGATGAAATATATTGCCGTTTTTTCCTGATGAATTTATCAAGGTAGTTGATTTCTTGAATGAAAATGTGGTTTCAGGTGAATTTAATAACATATTCTTTACTTGATTATCCAATATAGAATAACTATCTTTATCATGTTGTAATAAGGTAAATCTTATTGGAAACACATAGAATCTATTTAGGTGCAAAATTGAAGAAGATTGAAAAATACAACTTACGGGATACTATATACTGTTTTTAGTTCCGATAGTTTCGTATGGATCAGAGTTATAAGAGTTTGAAAAGTATACCCTTTCGAACTCTTATAATAACATGCCGTAGATAATTTATTGTGTTAATCGTTTCTTGACATTGAGCATGGATTTTTTTAGACTGGCATTCATGACTCGGGCATAATGTTGGGTCATTCGCGTGGAAGCATGTCCAAGCATAACTGATACGTCCTGTAGGGGAACATTGTTAGCGAGCGTAATGGTAGTCCCGAATGTGTGTCGGGCGGTATGAGTGGTGATATTTTTCTTAATCCCGCAGAGATCTGCTATTTCTTTGAGATAGCTGTTCATTTTCTGATTACAGGGAACTGGGAGGCAACATCCTTTTTTGATGCAGACAGGATTGTTTTCATACTTCTTTAGTATGGCAAGTGGAACGGGAAGTAGAGGTATGTTACAGATGGAAGATGCTTTATGCCGATGCATCAGTTTGATTCTTCCTTTTCTGATCCACCAGTCTCCATTATTGTCCTGCACCAGATCTTCTTTTTTGAGCGTGGACACATCGGCAAATGCCAGGCCGGTGAAGCAGGCGAAAATGAAAATATCCCGTACCAGGACTAGTCGGGGTATAGTGAATTCCTTATTCATAACGGTCTGCAATTCGTCATATGTGAGGAATACAGGATCTGTTTCATCCTGTTCCATTTTATATCCGTAAAACGCATCTTTCTTCATCCACCCTTTGGCCAGTGCCATATTTGTGATCTTTTTGAAACATTTCATATAGCGTACAATGGTGTTACGACACAAACCTGCTTCTGTTTTTAGATGCATATCAAAGGCTTTTATAAATTCCGGTGTGAGTTCGTGAAAAGTAATATCTTCTTTATCATAAAATGCAGTAATGGAGTTTTCGAGTTTCTTCAGTACATTCCTGTAACGGTTAATGGTTACCGGTGCATAATCGATATTCACAACTTTCTCCATATCCTTGATTTCTTGTCGTATTGTTCCAAGTAGGGTACGCATTTCCGTATCCTTGCCGAATACGCGTTTTAATATTAAAGAGGGAGTGGATATTGCCTGTTCTAGTATGAGTTCCTTGTACTTTTCCAATGCGCGTGTGGCTAATTCGGATAAATAACTGTTGAGTTCATTGGAAGCTCGGTCTTTTCCTTTGCTGCATCCTCTGGCTGCATTCCACAGTTTGAGAGGAACGCTTCTTTGGATTCGTGTTTCCTCATATTGGCCGTTAATTGTGATCCGCATTAGAATAGGTGCTTCACCATTTTTTAATAACTTCGTTTTGAGAACGAAAAACAGAATCTTCATTGTTCCTTGTTTCATAACTTTTTTCTTTAAGTTGGTAAATACAATTAGTTATTCCGTCAACTTGAAAGATGAATTGGAAGTTGGGTAAAAGTTAAAATCGGTGGCTTTTTTGTAGACATGATCTGAAAAACCACCGTTTTTTTAGTTTTAAGATTCTCTCTGTTTCCTGTCACATTCTATTTGCCAGTAAAGAAAGAACCTTTTTAGCTTTTCTTTTTTCATTATTTCCATTGCATTCAAGCAGGTATGCAAAAGTATGTTTTTGCTCCTGAAAATGATTAGCGCAAATAATTGTAAATGAATGAAATATAGTACAATCGGTGGTTTTTTGAAGGGACTCTGAAAAAGCCACCGAATAGGACATTTCCAGATACTCAAATCGGCAAGAAATTGCGTGTTGGAGTATAAAAGAAAACCCATTGAAATGACTGTATTTCAATGGGTTTCGAGAAATTAACCGAATCGATAGTGGTGCCACCAGGAATCGAACCGGGGACACAAGGATTTTCAGTCCTTTGCTCTACCAACTGAGCTATGGCACCTTTCTCGTTTGCGGGTGCAAAGATAAGTATATTTTTTAATACCGCAATAACTTAAAGGGAAATTTTTACCAATTTCTGACTCGTGGAAATATAAATGCATTTTTGTTAGAATAAATATGTAGATAAACAGCTATTTATGCGACATATTTTATAAATTTACGCACTGAAACGATCAAAACAATATAAACACTCTATTACTATGTCATCACTGGCGATTATTGTTATAATAGTTTTGTTAGCTGCCTTCATCTATATGTGGGCAAAGTGCCACTCACTCCAGAAAGAGGTGCATTCGAAGGAAAACAAAGAGAATGAACTTAAAAAGTTGGCTCTGGTTTTGCAGAACATCAATGCTTACTTCTTATTGATTGACAAGGATTTTGTGGTTTGTGACACCAATTATTATTCTTTAAACCGTCTTCCGATTCAGGTAGGTGGAGTTACCAAAAGAGTCGGGGATTTGCTGCATTGTAGAAATGCGATTGCAGCCGGTGAATGTGGTCAGCATGAACAATGCAAACTATGTTGTATCCGTGCGTCTATCGGAAAAGCTTTTTACAAGAAAGCAAGTTTTAAAAATCTGGAAGCTTCCATGAAGTTATTAAGTGAGGATGAAACGAAAGTGACTCCTTGCGATGTATCGGTATCGGGTACTTATTTGAATATTCATGGTGAAGATTATATGGTGTTGACTGTTTATGATGTGACGGAGCTGAAAAATGCGCAAAGGCTGCTGTCTATTGAAAGAGAACATTCCATTTCTGCTGATAAATTGAAATCTGCCTTTATTGCTAATATGAGTCACGAGGTACGTACACCGCTAAATGCAATTGTCGGATTTTCCGGTTTGATGGTATCGGCTTCCAGTGAAGAGGAACGAAAAATGTATGCTGATGTTATTGCAGAGAATAATGAACGCTTGTTGCGCCTGGTGAATGATATTTTCGATCTTTCTCAAATAGAATCGGGAACAGTAGATTTTGTTTATACGGAGTTTGATGCCAATGATTTACTAAGAGAGTTGGAGGGAATTTTTAAGACGAAATTGAATAACTCGTCGGTGGAATTGGTTTGTGAGGCACACATACAACCTATAATGATGTATTCGGAACGGGAACGTATCATTCAGGTATTGTCTAACCTGTTACATAATGCAATGAAATTCACCGAATCGGGTGAAATTCGTTTGGGTTGCAGCCTGAAAGGAACGGAAGAGGTTTGCTTTGTTGTGTCCGATACAGGCATTGGCATACCGAAAGAGGAACAGAAAAAAATATTCTCACATTTCATAAAACTTGATCGTGAAATGCAGGGGACAGGGCTTGGACTGACTCTTTCGCAAACGATCATCCAAAATCTGGGTGGAAATCTTGAACTTGATTCGGAAATTAACCGGGGATCTACTTTCAGCTTTGTGTTGCCACGGGTGATAAAACCGGAACTAATAAAGTCACAGGCAATAAAGTAATCTCCAATCGCTAGGTATTGTATCTATTAAATGATGATTGGCATACTTCTAAATAAGAGGGCCTGCAAAAATCTCTAAAATAAATTCCCCTCACTACAACCGTGAAGTGCATCCCAAAGGTTTTATAACCGACTAAAGGGGAGCACTTCACTGTAGTGAGGGTAATTTTATAAGTTCAAAGCTGTTTGAATAGCCTCTTACTTTTTTGTGAACAGGATGAACACTTATTCTTTACGACTTAGGTGCATCCTTATCTTTGTCTCCGGTTCCCGGAGATGCTTTGCCGGAAGTAGAATTTCCGCCGGATGTAGCAGAACTGCTGCTTGATGGAGTAGCACCGGAAGCGGTGGCACCAGAGGATGCCGCATCAGGAGCTGCTGCATTAGAAACGGTTGCACCAGGCTTAGCTGTACTTGCCCCGGTTGCTCCTCCTGTATGTGCAGAAGTTGCGGTAGGACGGGCAGCATTAGCGTTACTTGCACTGACATTGACAGTGGCAGGTTGAGCCTGAACTTCCCAGTGGAACGGTTCGAAATTGGAGTTTGGATCTACCCAAGACGGTTTCTTGGAAGCATAGATAATAAACGGAGCAATAACAACGATAATGGCACCGATAATCAGTACGGAGAACCAAACAGTGTTGCTACCTGTAGAGATCTGGCTGGGCGGGATGAAGCTGAGGATAAAGGCAAGCAATGATCCGCAGAAACCAAGACCGCCAACAAACCACATCAAACCGTTACCTGACTTACCGATACGGAACGGACGGTTGAGTTTCTTCATCTTATAACGCAATGCGATAGCTCCGGAGAACATCAACAAGTACATAATCAGATAAAGAATAACTGTCAGCTGTGACAGAATCTGATAGAAGCTCTGTACGGACGGCATAACGACGAACAACAGACTTAATACAGTTACAGCGATACCTTGTACGAACAGGATATTCTTCTGTACACCCAGTTTGTTTGTTTTCTGGAAGAACGGAGGCATATACCCCGCTTTACCTACGGCAAATATACCTTTTGACGGACCGGCAACCCATGTTAATACACCTGCCAGTACACCAAATGCAAGAGCGACAGCAATGATTGGTGACAACCAGGAAGCATGAATATATCTGAAATAGTTGTCGAAGCCGACGAGTAGACTTTGAGTCAGGTTGATATCTTTTGCAGGGATAATCACACCTAATGCAAAAGTACCCAAAACGAAGATCAACACTGTGATAAGTGCACCGATGAATACGGCTTTCGGATAGTTTTTGGAAGGGTTCTCTACGTCTTTTACGTGGATACCACCCATTTCCATACCGGCATAAAACAAGAAGATACTGGCAGCAAGAACAACATTATCAAAGTTGGTAAAGTCGGGGAAGAAGCTGCTGTTGAAATCCATATTGGAATGTCCGCCGCTTGCCAGATAAATGATTCCCAAGATAATCAACAGGGCAGCCGGGATAATTGTACCGACCATACCACCGATTTTGGCAACTTTACCTACCCAGCTCATACCTTTCAGGGAAATGAAAGTAGCCAGCCAGTAGATGATAAGCACTACGACGAGCGTATAATACTTATTGTTTGCCAGTGACATGTCATGTACGTCATTCATTCCGATGAAAGCGATAGATACGGCACCAAACGTTAACACTGTCGGATACCAGATCGTACTTTCGATCCATTGTACCCAAATGGCGAGGAATCCCAGTTTTTTGCCGTAGGCTTCGCCTACCCACCGGAACACACCACCCTGCTTATCCTGAAACATCGCCGCCAACTCTGCTGCAACGAGCGATGTAGGGATTAGAAAGACAATAGCTGCAAAAAGATAATAGAAGGCCGAACTCATTCCATATACGGCCTCGGCTGGTAGTCCACGCAAGGATACTACTGCCGTAACATTCATGATAGCCAGGGTAAACACACCCAGCTTCACTGCATTTTTAATATTCGCCATAAGTTAAGGTTTTAAGTGAAAAATATTTTAAAGTCAGTGTTATAACAACATTTTGCGTGAGATGTTTCCGCAATCTCTTTCAAAGTTCGTTAATTAACATC
>CDYK01027762.1_pt1 | contig 38692 bp, 46 predicted proteins | sample 554841 | NCBI WGS metagenome assembly CDYK01 (sample SAMEA3182102, study PRJEB8094) | gut metagenome | biome: human; feature: gut; material: Stool; isolation source: human stools | place: Canada | collected 2013-02-18
CCCCTGCTCCTGTGCCGCCCGGCTGCGGCGCAGGAGGTCGTCGTGGACCCCACCCACATCGGAGTGGCCGTGGAGAACACCGCATCCTCGCTGGAGGAGATGATAACGATGATCGAGGAGATGTTCTCCCTGAACGGCAAGCTCGACGACCTGTACGGGCTTGCGGAGAAGGTGAGCGAGGTGGCGGACCGCTTCAAGGAGGTCGGCTACCTCGTGGACATGACCGAGACCTACAACGAGCTTCTGCAGCGCACCTACGACTACTCGTCCAGGATAAAGGAGTGGGCCGCCGAGGGCGACATCTACAACTACGAGCGGGAGCTGCGCTACATCTACAGGTGCGAGACGCAGGGCATCAAGCTCTTCGAGCAGTACATGAACTACTTCCGCAGCCTGAAGACCACCGACGCCGACAAGGCGGAGAAGGCCGAGAAGACCATCGAGAAGATGGAGAAGGCCCTGGAGGAGCTCACGAGTACGATGGATGCCGCCGAGCAGTCGCGCCAGATAGGAGAGAGCCTCGCCGACGCAGCCAAGTTCCTGGACAGGGGGCTGTCGGTGGATGACTACACTCAGACCTACCGGTCCCTGGGCGATGCGGAGTTCGCCGCCTCGGCCTGGATACAGACCATCTGGTACCTTCAGGCGCTCACGATCGTCTTCGCGGTGATTCTCGCGTTCATCATCTACTTCCGCGGCCAGGGCTTCGGCAACCAGACCAGCGCGATGTCATTCATGAGGGTGTTCATCGCCGCTGCCGTCGGATGGCTCATTCTTGAAATGCTCAACATGGTTATACAATGACAACACATATCATAGCAAGCGTACTGGCAGCCAACGGGGTGTGGAGCAACCTGATGGACGTGAACGCCAGTTACCTGGAGGAGAACCTTGGGGGGCTCCAGTCGATGGCGGTAATCCTTGCGGCCATGCTCGCCGCGCTGTCCATCATCAAGACGACCAACGACTACGTGCAGGGCGAGATGCACTTCGGCTGGCAGCTGCTCCGCCCGCTGCTGATACTGTTCTGCGTGATGGAGTTCTCGATGGTCTGCCGCGCTTTCGACGGCGTGGTGAACATCTTCACGAGGGACATCGCGGAGTGCTCCGGAGGGAGCATCTCCGAGCTGACCTCGACCATCGGGGACGCCTTCTCGTCGCTGAAGGCCGAGCAGCAGAAGATCACCGAGGCTACCGAGCGGCTCGCTGAGCAGGAGTCATGGGGCTTCTGGAAGAAGCTCTGGCAGGGCATCAAGATAGCGGCGCAGTCCTTCACCAAGGGGGCCGAGCTGTCGCTGCTCACGGCGCTGACCTTCTGCGGGAAGCTCGTCACGGAGATGATCTTCTTCGTCTTCGAGATGCTGGCGGCGCTCTACCTCGCACTGATGCAGCTCGGAGGGCCGTTCATCATCGCCCTCACCATCCCGGAGGGTTGGAAGAGCGGGTTGGCAGGATGGATGGCCAGGTATATCCAGATTTCGCTCTGGGTGCCGCTGGGGTACGTGGTGATGGGCCTTCTGAACGGCTACTTCGAGAGGATATGCGGGATGCTGGTCAAGGGAGGCCTTGACGCTGGCATCTTCGTGATAGGGATCGGACTCATCGCCGTGACCATCGCCGGCATCATGGCGATACCGAAGCTCGCCTCGTGGTGGATCAACTCCGCCGGTTCGGGCAACGCCCAATCGGGCTTCGAGAAGTCGATGCAGAGCATCGGCAGGAGGATGTTCAAATAGTGTATATTAATTCAATCAATTCTTAGATATGGAAAAGATAATCAAGGAAATGGTGACGATGAAGTCGAGCTCCGCCAACATGGCGAGGCTCTCCGTTGCGGCTGTGGCCGTGTCAGGGCTCGTGGCCCTTGGATGCATGGTGTTCGCGCTCAGGTTCATCGGCTCAGAGATGTCGAACATCTACGTCCTGGACAGGGGCAATGCGATGAGCGCCACGATGGCCTCCGACGACTCCTTCCAGCGCTCGCTGGAGGTGGAGGACCACGTGACCCGCTTCCACGAGCTGATGCTGAACCTCTCGCCCTCCAGCGAGGCCATCAAGAGCAATATCGACAGGGCTCTGCTGATGAGCGACCGCTCGGCGTACAACTACTGGTCCGACCTCTCCGAGCAGGGCTTCTACCAGAGGCTCGTGTCGGCGAACATCAGCCAGCAGTTCGCCCTCGACTCGGTGAAGGTCGACATGAAGACCTACCCGTACGGGGCTACCACCTACGGCAAGCTCTACCTCATCCGGGAGAGCAACATCACCGCATACGACATGGTGACCTCCTGCCGACTGGTGGATGTGGGACGCTCGAAGGACAACCCGCACGGGCTGATGCTGGAGCAGTTCCGCGTCGAGTCCAACGAGAAGCTCGGCACGAGGAAGAGGAACTAGGCCATGGGACTGCTGAAGGAACTGGCCGGGACGGTGTTCGACCGCTACAGGAAGGGAGGACGGGGCTCGCTCCTCCCCCTCCTTGCCGTCCTTGGCTGCATAGCGGTGGCGGTCTATGAGTTATTCACACTTTTTTAGGAGAAAGGCATGAAACTGAAGAAGTTCAACCTGGACATCGGACAGATGTCCAAGCAGCAGAAGACGGGCCTTTTCATCATAATGATGGTGCTCATCGCCGGCATTTTCGCCTACAAGCTCCTCTCCGGCGGCAGGGAGAGCACCGGGGAGGAGGAAGAGGCCCTCAAGGTCGAGATCCAGGATGCCGACACGAGGGATCCGGAGAAGTCGAAGATAAGTGCATACCGCAAGAACGAGGAGCTGTGGGAAAAGGCCGAGCTGGAGGACCTCTATGCGGATGAGCCGGAGGATGCGGGCGGCAGGCGCCGGACGGTCACCGAGGAGGACATGCTCTCTGAGATGACCTCGCAGGACGGCACCCCTCAGACGGAGCGGCGCTCCTCGGGAGGATCGTCGTCCACGGGAAGACGCAGAGGCGGCGAGCCCCGTCCCGGAGACCCCGACTACAGGGAATACCGCATGAGGCAGTACTACGAGAACACCGATGCGGCGGTGAGGACCGGCGAGGCGCAGAAGGACAGCATCAGCAGGGCCGCTGCCGCGGCGGCACGGGGAGAGCAGCCCGCAGCTCCGCAAGGGCAGCCCATGGCCGTCATCGGAGACGACGCTCCTGTGCGGAGGACCTCCGCCATGTCGTCCCTTGACGATACCCAGGGCGGTGGCTTCAGCTCCCTGTCGGACGAGGACCGGACGGTGCCCACCGATGCGCAGTACCCTTTCGAGTGCATGTTTGTCAGGGAGACAAAGATTAGGGACGGATCGAGGGTGTCGGTGAGGCTGCTCGAGGACATGGTAGTGGGAGGGACGCTCATCCCCAGGAACACCCATCTGATGGCGATGTGCTCCATCTCGCAGAGACTGGAGCTGAGCATCACCAGCGTCGAGATGAACTCGCATATCTACGCCCTGGGGTACGAGGCCTACGACACCGACGGCGCCAAGGGCATCTACTGCCCCGACATCGGCGGCGACACCCGTCAGAGGGTACAGAGCAGGGGCCTCTCGTCCATTGGCCGCATCATCGGCGGACGGATGGGGCGCCTCGCCTCGGAGGCCGTCCAGACGGGCGTGTCGGTAGCACAGACCAGGACTGGCGAGGTGACGGTGACCGTCCCTGCCGGCTACCGGTTCTTCATAGTCAAGCAACAACGTTAAAGTATATATCCCATCATGAAAAGAGCAATTACCATAATGGCGACGCTGCTGCTCGCCCTGCTGCCAGCGGCGGCCCAGAAGGACACCCTGAGGGTGTCGTCGCACTTCACCACGCACGTGATCTTCTCGACGGACGTCACCTATGCGGACATGTCCAACAGCCGCAGCATTGCGGCGAAGGTCATCGAGCAGAACAAGAACATGATTGCGGTCAAGGCCCGCGAGCCGTTCAGCGAGCCCTGCTCCATCTCCGCACTGGAGTCCAACGGCAGGATGTGGACCTTCGTGGTCATCTTCGACGATAGCCCCTCGGTGCTGATTGTCGACACCAGGGAGCGGGAGCGGATCAGGGCCAGGGAGAGCCTTGCGGAGAGCCCGGAAGACGGGGCGGCAGCTGATGACAGCAGGGACGGGAGAAAGAAGGCGAGGAAAGCTCCTTCAAGGAGGCGTTCAGAAGGGAAGACGGCCAGCACGTGGAAGACCGGCGATGCGCCGACCCTTGCAGAGGTTTCCGATATGGGGCGTGAGGTATTCCATATCGGCACTTCCGGATACGGGGTGTCCGTCATGTGCGAGAATCTTTACTCGTATTCGGACATCACCTACATGGTCCTCTCGGTCAGGAACTGTTCCGGCATCAGCTACTCCGTGGCCGACGCCACCTTCGTCATCGAGAGCCGCAGGCAGTCCAGGAGGACGGTGGCCTACGACCAGACCATCTTTCCGCGCAGCCGCCACGGCAGCCTGTCGGCCGGACCGGGCGAGCAGGGGAAGATAGTCTATTCCTTCGACAAGATGACACTCTCGAAGGATCAGGTGCTCCGGATATACCTCTATGAGGAGGGCGGCCAGAGGAACCTCGTGATGACCGTAAGCCCTTCGGACATCAACAAGGCGAAGAGCATAATGAAATGATAATCTGTCAAATCTGATTTGCAGATGACAGAGATCAACAGCAAGAACACTCTACAAAACAGGTGCGGGAAAGCACCCGTCTGAAGACGGAGGTTTTCCCGCACAATCTCATAAAAAACTGCCAATCTTGGCATGTTTTTAATGTACGATTTATAAACACCGGCATCATCAGCACATACTGTTCCTTCTCCATATTCTTAAAGTTGGACTCATTTCTCATAATTTATCAATCGCTATGATATATTTTTATATTAAATAAAATTATATAACTTTGCGGACAAATACAGTTTGAAATGAACATACCATTCTCATTCGGCAAGATTGTCCGTGAAGATGATTTCACAGACAGGGCGCAGGAGACGGCAAAACTGCTGTGCAATGTGCGTTCACTGACCAATACTGCCATCATATCCCCTCGACGATGGGGTAAGTCGTCCCTTGTCTCCAAGGTTCTGGATATGTTGTCGGATGACTCTGAATTCCTGGTCGTCAGGATGAATGTCTTCAAATGCGAGGACCAGCAGGAGTTCTATGCGCTGTTCGCAAAGAGCATAATGGAGCAGGTTTCCACCTCTGTGGAGTCTCTGGTGTTAAATGCCAAAGAGTTTCTCTCCAATCTTCTCCCGAAGGTATCCTTTTCTGATCCTCTTTCCAGATACGAGATTGCATTCGGGTTTGACGTGAAGAGTAACCCCATCTTAGAGGATATCCTGGATCTGCCTCAGAAGATAGCCTGCAGGAAGAGAAAAAAAATGGTTATCTGTATCGACGAGTTCCAGCAGATAGGTGAATTTGCCAACTCCCCGAAGTTCCAGAAGATACTTCGAAACCACTGGCAGGAGCAGCAGGACGTCGCCTATGTCCTATACGGGAGCAAGAAACACATGATGCTGAACATCTTCGGGGAGTACAAGAGCCCGTTCTACAAGTTTGGGGACATCATGTTCCTTCCCAAAATCTCAAATGACGATTGGAAATCATATATTGCCTCCCGTTTCCGTGATACCGGAAAGAACATAAGCCCTGAAGTTGCCGGTTATATAGCGCAACTGGTCGACAACCATCCGTATTATGTCCAGCAGCTTGCCCAGTTGAGCTGGCTGCGTTGTGAGAAGGATTGCTCTGCTGAGACAGTTGACGGGGCTCTGGAGAGTCTGCTGGACTCTCTCAATCTACAGTTCATCAACATAATGGACTCCTTGACCGAGAAACAGCGGAATTTTCTCTGTGCACTCTCTGATGGCGTCACTCAATTGACATCGGAGAAAACACTGTCGACGTATAGGCTTGGTACCAACGGGAATGTACGTATTATCCGGAATGCCCTGCTGAAACGTGACATTGTTGATATGGAAGGACGGACAGTATATATTCAGGATCCTGTCTTCAAGCTGTGGATAGTGCGTCAGTACAGTATCCTTTAAAGCAGGTCCGGACGGGAGCATGTCACCTGTTCCAGATTTCCATCATCAGGCTCTGCACCCATGCTGGAGGTATGCTGATGTCCGCATTGAAATCTTCCTCGGGAACTTTCCTTATGGCTTCCTGAAGAATCTGTTTCTCCCTCTCCCCTATCATGTCCGTACCGAGCGCCCTTATGGCCGAGCTTATCTTCTGCATGGTCTCGTTCCTGAAGTCGAACATCTTCACCTCAGAGGTGTGGTTGAAGTATATCTTCCGTCCCTTGGCAAGATTGATGACCTTCGGAGCTCCGTCCGTGAGGTATTTCAAGGAAGATACGCTCATTCCTGTCAGCCCCAGCTGCCTTGCCGCCTGGTCACCGTACGGGATTATTCTCATGCGCTCCCTCTCCGCAACGGCGTACGCTATCGTTTCCTCTGACGGCAGCAGATAATTTGTTCTGTAATCGATGTTCCCCGAGACCTGGGGATAGTAATAGATGCCCCTTGCCAGCCTGTGCAGCAGCCCTTCCTTCACCAGAGTACACAAGGCTATCCTGACACTTCCCTGGCTTTCCAGCGAGGCGAAATCGTCCGTATAGACGAACCTGCCACGGTTCCAGGAGAGTATCATGTCACGCATTATTTTCAGTGTTCCATCCATCCCTGCGGTCATTTCTTAACAAAAATATCACATTTTTGTTAAGAAAGCAACAGAAACAAGAATAAAATCCAATTAAGAATTGTTGTCGACAAATCCGCGGCCGAAAATTTTCAAATTCAACTCGACTCTCCTTCAGAAATCCTAACTTTGCAGGAAAGAAGAACAGGAGGACTGCGAGTCAACTACCCACAAACTGAAGATTTGTGGGCTTGTGACTGCCCGGTAGTACGAACGCTCGGTTGAGCTCCTACCTTTTTGCGTCCCTTGGGACGTGGCGTCACATCGCAGGGTGGTTGACTGCACCCTCCGTCACCCGGCCTGCCGGATGGCGACTGTATCCTCGGATGCTCGGTACCTTTTAGGTACTCAAGCCCAAGCTGATACAGATTCATAGCCGCAATGCGGTCATCGTTGGACTGATAGCCGCAGTGCGAACATTTGTACACATGATTTGATTTGTCACGACTATGCTTGTCGACACAACCACATACAGGGCACCGCTGACTGGTGTACTTGGGATCCCGGCAAGGGCAGCCTTGTACGTCAGCTTCTGCTCAAGGTCATAGTACGCCCAGCTTACGCTGACATACCTGTCCTTGACACGTACGCGTTCAGTGGCGCCGCGGATGCCCTTGAGGTCCTCAAGCACGAACAGGGTTCCGCTCGGATTCGACTCTACGAGTGCCTTAGACACGCAATGGTTCACATCTCGCATCCAACTGTTCTCTCGATTGCCTATGGCTTTGAGTCTGCGCCTTGCGGAAGGAGTCTGTCGCTGCTGGAGTTCCTTCCTGAGTCTGGAGAAGTGCGCTCTCCTGTTCTTGACCACATTGCCGGAATACATCGTCGTCTTCTTGCCGTCATACGCCACCGCGAGTTTCCTGATGCCTCGGTCGATCCCGACAACGGTGGATGGCGAATCGACTTTCTCCACCTCAAGGGTGACAGGAACATGCAGGAAGGCCTTCCCGTCCCTGTGGACCACGATGGTGGCTGTGCCGTACTTGCAATCCGGAGCATCAAGGTACTTCTCCATACCCTGGGTCGCAAAAGGTACTTTGACACGTCCCTTGACGGTATTGATAGATACACGTCCGTTGGTGAAGGACCAGTCGCGGCCATGGACAAGGTCATACCTATTGGCCTTGAACTCAATCAATCGCTTGCCATGCCCGTTGCACTTGACGGTTCTGTATTTCGCGATGACGGTCTTTATGACCGACTGAGACATCTGCGACTTGAGACCATACTTCTCGCGAAGAGAATGGTACAATGCACCATTGACCTCGTAGAAGTTCATGCAGTCACTATCAAAGAGATACTTGGAGACCTCGTTGCACGCCATTCGGTAGAGACAGCCGGTCGCAAGAACCTGCTTTCTCTCCTGCTCGCCAAGATAGATCTGAACCTTGGCCGTGACCGTAACCATCTCCTTCATTTCCAGAAACAAAAAAGCAGACAGAACACACTATACCCTTCATGGCCATGTATGTCTCTATCTGCTTGCTAGTTACAAATATACGAAAAGTATTGATTAATAACAACAAAAGGCAGCGTCAATTCCTCCCAGAAACTGAAGATTTCTGGGTTTCCTTGACGCAAATATTATGAAGAAGATCTATTTTGCCGGATCGATCCGCGGAGGACGGGACGATGCCGCACTCTACCAGAGAATCATCCGGCATATTGCCGGGAGCGACAAGGTCCTGACCGAGCATATCGGCAGCACCGATATCGAGGCTGACGAGAAGGACATGACAGACAGCGACATTTACGGGCAGGACACAGCCTGGCTCCGTGAATGCGACATGGTCATTGCCGAGTGCACCAACGCTTCCCTCGGCGTCGGATACGAGATGGCATTTGCCGAGAGTCTCAGCAAACCCGTCCACATCTTCTATGACAGCAGGAGAACAAGACTCTCGGCCATGCTTTCGGGAGATCCGTACTTCCATATCCACCCATACTCTGATGAGGCTGAACTGTTCCGGAGACTGACGGACATCCTCAGATGTCCTTGCTCAAAGACCGGCTGCCCGAGATTCGGAAACTGCGAAGCATGCAGGCAGCATCACGCAGATTCGTCCAGACCAAGACCCTGCGAGAGATAGCCTGACATACAAGAAAAGGGAATGGCCACGGCCACTCCCCTACCCTATCGGTTTTCGGCGGCTGCACCCCGGCAGCCACTCCCCCGTTATCTGTACATCTTGTTGTACAGGTCGTTTATCGCCTCGTCGGTAAGCTCCCAGATGAGCCGCTTGCTGCGGAACTTCATCTCGTCAAGCTTTGACTTCGTCTCGGGCCTGAGCTGGATGGTGATAGTCACCAGTCCTTCCATCTGCTCCTTCCTCCTGCGCCCCCTGGCCGGTTTCTCAGTGGCTGGCGCTGCGCTCGCAGGAGCAGCCGGACGCTCTGACCTTGAACGTCTGACCGGTTCCTCCCTTCTCTCTTCCTTTGCCTCCGTCTCATCCACCTGTGGCTGTTCTATACGGATCGGCTCCTCGGCAAGTGCCTTCTTCCTGAACTTTTCAAATCCCGTTGCCATAATAAATATATATTTATTTAAAGGTATATTTACTTAAATTTATCTTTAATTAAATCTCACTCCCCTTCCCTACTGAATCTCAACTCTTTGCAGCAGTTCGTGAGCAACCTTGATGTATTCCTGTGTTGCCCTTCCCTGGGGGTCGATCTTGAAGATGCTCTGCTGGAAGGAAGCCGACTGCGCAATCTTGGTGGACTTCCTGACAACCGGGAGTATAAGCATCGAGCCGAGCTCGTTCTGGAGCTTCTCCAGGTAGAAGTTCGAAAGGTTGTTGTTCTCGAAACGTGTCACGATGACTCCCTTTATCTGAAGATGCGGGTTAAGCCTCTTGTTGCCGGCCACCTCGTTGTAGAGATTCGCGACCATCTTCATTCCCCTGTATGAAAGACCCTCGGCGTTGGTGACCATCACCATGTAGTCGGAAGCGACCAGTGCGTTATAGGTAATGAGACTGAGAGCCGGAGGACAGTCTATGAGAATATAGTCGTAATTCTCCTTCACGGTCTCGAGAAGGTCGGCGAGAAGGAACTCCCTGCCGGTGTACCTTGCCGTCTCGCGCTCGAAGTTGGAGAGGTCAAGATCGGAAGGGATGATGTCGATGTTCTCGCTGACATGCTCGATGGGCAGGCCGTAGTCAGGTCCACCGACAAAGGCATCCTCCAGGGTCTGCTCCCACTCCTTGGTGGACGGATCGGTATCAGTGATGATGCAGGTAAGGTTCGACTGGGAGTCCAGGTCCACGAACAGGATCTTCTTGCCAAGCTCTGCCCAGGCCTGTCCCACTGCACAGACTGTAGTAGTCTTGCCGCAGCCGCCCTTGTTGTTAACGAAGCATATTGTCTTTCCCATAATTCAAAGTCATTTATAATGCAAAGATAGCAATTCTTCTTAAATAAAGAAATATTTATTTAAATGTTTATTTACTTAAAGGTTGTTTTATCTAAAGGAATAAATATAGATTTAGTTAAAGTAATATTTATTATTGTTACCTACTTAAATATAAGGACTTTAAGAAGCATTATCAGAACACGCCGCAGACAGAAGATTGATAACAATTGAACAAATAAAATAAATTTTACTTTATTACTTTATTTATGTAGTTAAATATATATTTATTCACAACTCTTCACAGAGGTTGTGAGAAGAATGACAAGTCGGGCAGCTTCATGCAATGCCTTCCCCAGTACTGCAACAGTCTTGCCTCGATTCAGGATCCCAGACAACTGTAAGCCAAATGCGGGATGGATATTTAATTAAATATATATTTATTTAAAGTTTCCTTTAATTAAAGAGAAAGTCCCGGCATACGGAAGGACAATGGCTGATTACTGCAGGCACCGGGCAAACTGAATCAACTAATAAATATTCCTTTAATTAAAGATAACTTTAGTTAAAGGAATAAACACTGTCAGTCACTCCTAGAGAACAGATTCAGACAAAAGGTCACTGCCGAAATGAAGTATGTGCATGGCACATTTAATTAAATATAACTTTATTTAAAGTAATAAATATTTCTTTATTAGAGAGACTGCGATGCAAAACAGCCTGAACGGTATGTCGTGAATCAGCCGAACCGTACGAGAACAGATGGAGGCAATCCTGGTGCAGACTCCCAGGAGGAGGACAGCAAAGAGTATTTGATGCAACAAGGGAACAAAGACTGTAAAAGTATATTTAATTAAAGTAATAAAGTTATATTTATTTCATTAGTTGCTACAAATCAATTCATTATAAAATATTTAATTAAAGGTTTATTTATTATAGAATTGGGCAAATCCTCGCTTGTTGATAACTTAATTCGTTAATTTGCCTGAGAAGTTGTAACTTTATATCATAAATCAAGCTTGCATATGAAAAAGAATTTTGGCTCCCAGCACTGGCTTTTTCCTCAGCCGGTTCTGATGATAGCCACATACAATGAGGACGGGACTCCCGACATAATGAACGCTGCCTGGGGCGGCATCAGCGACTCAGATGAGATCTCGATATCTATCAGCAACACCCATAAGACCGCCGAGAACCTCCTGAAGAGGGGAGCGTTCACCGTGAGCTTGGCGACGGCGGAGCAGGTAGCTGCCTGCGACTACGTCGGACTCGTATCGGGCAACAAGGTTCCGGACAAGTTCGCAAGGGCAGGATTCCATGCCGTGAAGTCCGAGTTCGTCGATGCTCCACTTGTCGAGGAACTGCCTATGGCCCTGGAGTGCAGGGTGCGCTCATATGATACCGAGACAGACATCCTCAGGGGAGAGATTGTGAACGTCTGCGCCGACGAGACCGTCCTTACCGATGGAAAGATAGACCCGGCTAAGCTCCGCCCTATAGTCTTCGATCCGGTCAACCACGACTACCTCGAACTTGGCGCAAAGGCTGGCAAGGCCTTCGGCGAAGGCAACAAGCTGAAATAAGGAGGACCGATGACAGGACTTCTCGAATACGACATGGGCGGGGGAGTGCGCGCCTTCACCGCGGGGCGTGACGTGCCGCTGCCCTGTGCGGTGGTGCAGCCGCATCAGACCCACTCGACGGTGGTAGCACACGTGGACAGGCCCGGACTCACAAGGGAGGACCTCGAAGGGGTGGATGCCTTGGTGACTGACCTTCAGGGTGTCGCCATTGGTGTCAGGACAGCGGACTGCATACCGGTTCTGCTGTATGACCCGGTGCACAGGGCCATAGGTGCAACGCACAGCGGATGGAGAGGAACGGTCAACATGATCAGCAAGAAGACAGTGATGGAGATGTGCCGCCTGTTCGGTTCCCGCCCTGAGGATATCCGTGCCGTCATAGGTCCAGGCATAGGATATGACAGCTTCCAGGTAGGGGAGGAGGTGGCCCTGACCTTCAAGGAATCGGGATTCCCGATTGACAGGATATGGTCGTTCAGGGGAGCGAGGAAGGAAGGGACGATGGAAGGCGGCCACCACCTTGACCTGAAGGAGTGCGTGCGCCATTCACTTGTCGAGTGCGGAGTGGCTGAAGGGAACATAAGCGTCTCAGACATAGACACCTACATTGACGGAAGGTTCTATTCGGCTCGCCGCGAGGGAATCTCCTGCGGCAGGAACATCAATGCAATAATGCTTATATGACAGAAGACAGACTTTCGCAGACAGTAGAGTTCTGCAAACTCATAGACAGGGAGAAATTCGTGCAGCGCCGCACCTACCTCTCCGACGGGAATCGTCTGGAGAATGATGCGGAGCACGCCTGGCACATGGCCGTGATGGCGCTCCTGCTTTCTGAATATGCCAACGAGAAGGTGGACGTCCTGAAGGTGGTGAGCCTGCTTCTCGTTCATGATCTCGTCGAGATCTACGCCGGCGACACCTTCGCCTATGACGAGGAAGGGAAGAAGACACAGAGGGAGAGGGAGGCGGCAGCGGCCGAGAGGCTGTACTCACAGCTTCCGGAGGACCTTGCTGGGAGGATGCGCTCGCTCTGGGATGAATTCGAGGAGTGGGGGAGTGCCGAGAGCAGGTTCGCCCATACGCTTGACAACTTCCAGCCGCTCCTGCTGCAGTACGCCAGCGGGGGCCGAGCCTGGAGAGAAGGCGGGCGGCGACTCTCTGAGGTACTGGAGAGAAACGCCCGCTCGGCCGAAGGCTCCCGCACGCTCTGGGAGTTCGCACGGGAGAACTTCATCCAGCCGGAAATTGATAAAGGCAACCTCATAGACGATATTGACTGATGCCTCCTGAACATCTGCCGGCACTTCTTCTTGCCATCCTTGCCGTGGGGTACACACCGGGACCGGCGAACATCTACGCCATGTCCTGCTCCCTCAGGTACGGTTGGCGGGATTCGATGCGCATGTGGTGCGGACTGCTGTGCGGGTTCCTTGCCGCCGCACTTTTGGCGGCCGTCGCCGCCCACTTTGCCGGGATGGCTTTCAAGGAGTATGTACAGTATCTTCGCTACCTTGCAGCGGCATACATCCTGTACCTTGCATGGAAGACATACCGCTCCGGAGTCTCATCCGAGGGGGATGCTGCACCGACATTCTCCAGCGGCTTCATCGTGCAGCTGACCAACGCCAAGATCATTCTCTTCGACCTAAGCTGCTACTCGGCATTCGTCCTTCCGTATTCCCAAAGATTCATAGACCTGCTCCCAGTCACGGCCCTTCTTCTGCTTGCCGGCCCGGGGGCCAACCTGGTATGGCTGCTGACCGGCGGTGCAATCAAGCCGTTCGTCTCCAGATACGCCAGAACAGTCTCAATAGTGATGGCCACCGCTCTTCTTGTATGCGCAGTCATGATGCTCTTCATCTAGCAACATCTGCAGAAAAAAGCGAGAGAATAAATGCTGAATTTATTCCAAAATCTCGCTTTTGGAGACCTGAAACATCGATTTGACCGATAAAAGGGGAGAAAATAAATTATCACTTCCGAAATCATTTTCTAAAAATTGAGTGGAGATTAATAATTGTTTCTTCCTGTTTTATCGTTTATCTTCTCCCAAAATTACTGGTCTTGTTACAGGGCTAGATTCGGCGAAAAATCTTACATCAAAGATTTTCAATCAATTAACAAAAGGGGAGAAATTAAATTATAATTTTGAGATACTTAACACTTAATTTCTCTCAATAAAAAAGGGAGAAAAGTCCGATTTACTCCCGAAACTGCTTGTTTTTCTTCTCGTTTTATTATCTTTGCGGAGAAAAAGGACAAAATAAGCGAGGAGTTCTGGCAATTCGTCGCTTGATTTCTCGAAATAAAGGTGGAAGGACGCTCATTCATATCAGTTGGAATACCGGATTCGATGGCTTATGGTCAGCGTGAGTCTCTGTCCCATCTCCTTTCACCTGTCGGCTATAATGTCTTGTCTAATTTATTCATAACTTGTTTATGTCTTAACGTATTTTTTGACAGGATTTGTAAGTATTTGAGAATCAGCGGTGATTGTTTATCAGGAGCAGTCAGAAAAGCGAGGAATAGAATTATAAAGGGGAGAAATAGAATTGCTTCAGGTGGTCGAATAAGGGAGTTTTGCAATCAAAGGGGAGTTTTGGAATTACCTGCCGGCTTTTCCGCACTGGAGAAACGTGGTTCCCGCTTCGATTCCTCATTTTCCCTTTCCTTCTTCACCTGTCTTGAACCCTATGTTTTGTTTATATTTATATAACTTGTTTATGTCTTAACATTTTTTGTTCGCGATTCGGTAACTCTTTGATTAATGATGAGTTGCAACGTATATATGAAATCAAAAGGGGAGTTATTGAATGCAAAGGGGGAGAAATTGAATTATCCAGTCAGGAGGATTAGGAGAGTTTTGAAATTAGAAGGGAGTTTTGCAATTATATATTAAGGAAGCCTATGTCAAGGTCGAGAAAGGAACCGGAAGAGTCAAATGAGATGACCTCACTGGCCACCACAACAAGGAATGTGGTGGAGTCTTACATATTCGCTACAGGTCATCAGGATCTGAGTATCTATTCGGAACGTCTGATGATGCTCCTTGTCAAGGCTGCGCAGTGTCAGGTTGCGGGCCTGAACTTCAAGGACGGCTCGTCCATAGCTCAGGTCAGCATCGGTCCTCTCGGTGATGCGATGGTCGAGATAGAGGCGCGTGAGCTCCTGAACGGCCCGAACAACACGAACTACACGCAGGCGAAGTCCGCCGTCATGGAACTGATGAGCAAGTCCATCGCCCATGAACGGCCTGCGGTCAAGAACGGCAAGCCCGTCCTGAACGAGAGGGGAGAGCAGGTGTATGAGTTCGAGGCCCATAACCTCGTGAACGATGTCTACATCAACAAGAAGCCCGGAGTCATAGTGGTCAACGTGAACCGCACCACCTGGGAGGCGATACTTGACTTCTCAAAGGGATTCCGCAGGTATGATCTTCAGGTTGCGATGCGCTTCTCAAGGACCTGCTCCCTGAGAATGTTCAAGCTCATAAGCAACCAGAAGAACCCTCTTCAGTTCACCATCCAGGAGCTCCGCGAGCAGTGGGGCCTTACAAACAAGTACGCCAAGACCAAGGACTTCATAAAGAATACCATCGTCTCTGCCAAGGAGGAACTGGACAGCATGTCCCCGTGGACCTTCGACTTCGAGCCCGTGTACTCGTCGTCAGCCGAGCAGAACAAGGGCAGGGTAGGGCGCAAGTCCATCACCTCGATAATCTTTTTTCCGAAGCATCAAATAAAGTACGAGAGCACGACTTCTGCCATGAATAGGGTCAACAACCCGACAGATTTCCTGGGACGCCATATCATCGAGCGTCTCGTTCAGAAGTTGGGCTTCTCGATGGCTGAGATAAAGGCGAACCTTGTCCTGTTCAACACGGCGAAGAAGCATTTCGACCTGGAGCAGTTCCTTATAGAGATAGGCCCGAAGGCGAACCGCGCGAACAACCCGCAGGGCTATGTCGTCAACTCCATCAAGCGCCACCTCAAGGAGGCGTGTGGAGTCATAGTCCGCAAGGACGGCATGGTGACTCAGAAGGAGCCGGCAGCTGAGCCGGAGGATGTTGCAAGGGCGAAGCAGACGTTCGACCAGGAGACGCTCTCGAGCATCCTTTCCTCCCAGAACAAGCCGCCGTTCAAGCCGACGCCTCTGAAGAAGGAAGGTGATGACCGCAAGTTGTCGGATATACTCGGTGGCCTTTTTGCAGGCCCGGATGAACAGTAACGCAGGAGATTTGTTGCATGAATGAATACCTGGACATACTGAAGAGCTGGGAGCGCAGGGTGGCCGATCCGTTCATCTTCGAGCATCTGTGTGAACTACTTCCCGCATGGGGGTTCAGGCGGATGAATCAGGGAACGCCCCAGGACCGCTGGGTCAGTCCCGTAAAGATGGACTTGTCCAAGCCTAAGAAGCCCAATCCGATGAAGACCGTCGTGAGTGCCATGGACATGAAGATGCGCGAACAGGGGGACTGGAACAACCCGGTCAGCGTGGCGGACATCCTGATGAAGGAGAAGGGCTTCGATAATGTCTATCAGCTTTACAGCTGGCTTTCGGAGAGGTATCACCTCGACATGCCTATGCCTGACTCCCCGAAGGTGAAGATAGCTGAACGCAGAAAAGCACGCAAGGCAACTCTACTGGAGGACTTGATGGAGTACTTCTGCTGGTGTCTGGCGAACAGTTCCACCGAGAAGGCCCAGAAGACCCGCTCGTATCTGAAGAGGGAGAGGGGATTCACCCAGGAGCAGATCGAGAAGCTGCGTTTCGGGTTTGTCCCGCTCTGGAGTTCGGTGGTGACTTTCATGACCACGAAGAAGAAGTATCTCAAGGAGGAGCTTGACGAGGCCTGTGGCGTGTATAGTGTGGACGGGAAGACGGCTGTCGGAAAGACTCACACGCTGGCTATCCCATATATATGCGCCGGAGTGCTGAAGGGGTTCCTGTTCAGGCGGGTGGACAGCGACGACAAGCCGAAGTACCTTGCAAACTTTGCCCTGGACCGCCGGTCGGTGTTCTTCAACTACCCGGAGCAGGGGAGCAGTGTCATCGCTGTAGTGGAAGGGGAGATGGACGCCCTCACGGCCACTGCCGCCGGAATCCCCGGAGTGGTGGCCATAGGAGGCTCGGAGATAGCGGGAGAGAGAAAGCATCAGGTCGAGGTGGCCTTGGCCTACGGAACGAGGAGCATCATCCTCTGTCCGGATTTGGACTCCACGACAACCGAGGACGGTACCGTGGTTCCGGATCACGCAAAGCGCCTGAAGGCCGTGATGCACTCGGTACATACAATCAAGGATATCGACATTGAGTTTGACAGCATATATGTGACCGTCTTCGATAAGCCTACCGATCCGGATGAGTTCATCCGCAAGAGGGGAGGGGATGCTTTCATCAAGCTGCTGCGCGATGCCCTGCCGTGGTGGGAGTATGTTTATAAGGTGAAATCAAAGCGCTGAGATATGACTGTTGAAGAGCTGACTAACATATTCCTGCGTCTTGAGATGGCAGATAAGGCGAAGGACAGTGAATTCCTGTTCGGGAGCAGCGAGGAAGGAGTTGACCCGTTCCCCATCACCGGAGTGATTCTCGATGAGGATGGGGATGTGTGCCTTGAATCGGATGACAGGATGGAAGAAGGCCTGTCTGCCGCCGAGCTGGCAGAGGCAGTCTCGGTATACGACGGGAATAAGACCATCTATTTCGTTCACATTGACAGGGAAGGGGAGAGCACACTCTTCAATATCAAGGACGGAGGGACGAAGGACCGCTGTTCTGAAGATTTGAGGATAATACAGGCAGGCCGTCTGATCGAGGCTCTCGGAGAATATTCTCCCGAGTCCATCCTTCATATTGAAAACGGGACGATCAACTTCACGGTAAACTCAATCTATGAGGACAGCGAAGGATGCATCTGTCTCGAGTCAAACGAGATAATGGAGCTGGATGACTATCCTGTTGGACTGTTGATGGAGGATCTATCACACTGTCCCAAAGGAACCGGAATCTATTTCTATGACGACGACTCGGAGGAATATTATGGGATATATCCTGACGAAATCCGCACGGACGAGAAAGGAGATGTCTGGATAAAAGTGAGATAAGATATGGAAGAGCCTATACTCAACAGCCACAACAAGGCTGAATATGAGCCCGCCCATACGGCGGAGCATATCCTGAACCGCACGATGGTGAACATGTTCGGATGCCCTCGCAGCCGGAATGCACACATCGAGAGGAAGAAGAGCAAGTGCGACTATCTGCTTGCCGAATGCCCTACTGACGACCAGGTGAAGGCAATCGAGGCCAAGGTCAATGAGGTCATTGCGGCGGCGCTGCCGGTGACCGTAGAGTATATGAGCAGGGAAGAGGCCGCATCAATAGTGGACCTGAGCAAACTTCCGGAAGATGCTTCGGAGACACTGCGCATCGTCCGAGTGGGCGATTACGATGACTGTGCCTGCATAGGTGCGCACGTGGGCAACACCTCAGAGATAGGGGAGTTCCGCATCATCAGCCACGACTTCAATGATGGAATCTGGAGGGTGAGATGGAAGGTCGGTGCAAAGCAATAACGGATTACACGGATAAATCGGGATTTACAGGTATTGAGTTGAATTGGTTTTTAGGATAAAATGGATTTTTCTATGATACTTTTGGAAAGACTCTTGAGTCGTCATAAAAAGGTTACACAATTGAAAACCGTGGTGCCGGATGAATTGGTGAAGCATTATCCCGCCCCTCCCAAGAAGTTACAATCCATCATCCAAAGAGTCCCCAATACCGGACAGGTTCTTTATCAGTACATACAACGATTCGCTATATCCAAGGTAACGAAGTATTGGGCTGTGGATATGATGGAGCAGGGACTGGAAACACCGGGGATTATCCAGCTTGCCGGAGAAGATCTGAACATGAATGCTTTTGCATATTTAAACCTTCTTGACACGGTTTTCCGTGAGTTGGGCATAGAGATTCAGCCTGAGACAGCATACTGTGCCTATGCTGTAGAAATCGCAGACGAGGTTCTACGGGGCGAGAAAACGGCAAGAAATGGTTTCGAACTGTTGTCGCGGGCTGCCATTGATTCAGACTACAGCGCTGTTTTCTATGACTTTTATATTTGGCTTGACAATGCCGAAGATGTCTGTTATTTGGATATCAAGGAGAGTGGTCTCCGGAAGGACAATGTCAATGAATGGATGTACCAATACTTTGAAAAGTTTGTTGGAGCCAACAATAAGTACAGTTCTATTCCTTCTGATAAACAGATCTTATGATTCGCTTTACCGATAGTGCCGATAGTATTCTGGAGTATCCAATGTCAAGAGTTATCTTGATAGACGCTTCATTGCAATCAAAAGATGCTGTAATCGATAGAATCGAAAAAGCGCTTGAGGCCCCATACAATGAAGATAATTGGGACGGTTTCCGGGATGCAATAACTGATTTATCCTGGCTTGTTTGCCCTTCTGTCGTGCTGGTTCACAAAGCGCTTCCCAAGATGAATGCTTGGGATTTGAAGACATACTTGGAGCTGTTATACGATGTTTCAAAAGAGTGGGATTCCGGTAATTGTGAGAAAGGATTTTACGTATATTTCTCATTGGAAGACAAACCGCAGATTGATTTCTATCTTCCGGGAAAGCGGCTATCGCCACAAGTGAAAGAAGGTCGAAGGGCTCCAGCTGTACATATCGGAGATGTCTTTGAAATTCTTCTTCCAGATAATCGCAAAAGATACATGCAGTTCGTGATAGTTGATTCCTCTCAGTTGGGAGCGTGGTGCGTAAGAGTTTTCAAGAAGGATTATTCAATAGATGAAACGCCATCGGTTGAAGATATTGTAAAAGATTCCGTAGATTTCTACTGCAACACCCGTGCTATCGGTCGTGGAGTTCAGTACGGGCTATGGTCGTATTATGGTAAGTCTTCCAATCGCGGCAATTTGGACGATATTGTGTTCAGGACTTTCCAGGGCGAGATTCCCGGCTTAAGCCAGCAAAGATGGCGTGTATGGGTCGCTTCTAAGAGCCCGAAATACTTTAGCGTACTTCCCAAAAAGTATCTTAAGGCGGCAGATGGCTCAATGTGTCCTCCAATCTGGGTTATCTACAGAATAATCGCTTGCCGATGGCATCCCTTTCCAAACGCCATAGACGATTACAAAGGAGCCACTCTTATGGACCGTTTGAGGGGTCGAGATGGTATCTCGGATGATTTGACTCAATAATGTGAATGCAGCCCAATCGGGTGGAAAGAATAGATAAGAATCGTATTTACATGTCCTCTACAGCAAAACAGAATGTATCGTATTACTTCTTGCTCACCATGCTCCTTATCGGTGCTATAATCATCTTGTATGCTGGCGTGTACGGCGCCTGGACCCTATATAACAACCATTTGTTCAATACAATAGGCTATGATACTACCGCCACTATTATCAAGAAGGATAATGGTAGGGCGCAATATGATATTGAGTATAATGGGGTGTATTACCGGAACTGGGTCAGTCTTTCAAAAAAGGCATTCCGAGATACTGAGGTAGGCCAACGTTTCCGCGCTGTGATTCTGCCGGACATGTTGCAACACGACCATGAATTTGGGATAACGCCCTGGTACATCAAGATTATCCTATCTCCTCTCCCAGAATACGAGCAGAATTATGCGGAAGAGTTGGTTCGGATACAAGAGATGTATAGACAATAATCATTACAGTTGAGTATAACAGCGGAGAGATAAATTCGAATTTATCTAACTGCCTTGACAACACAGTTCAGCTGACGTCCCCCCCAAAAAAAAAATAATAGTCAATCAAAAAGAATCTAAAATATAAAGAGAAAGGAGGGAACAAACCCTCCTTTCTCTCATATAGTAGTGGCTTTACCACATTAACACCATAACCCAACTAAGGGTATCTCTCATTCATTTCTAAGGTGGATTACTATTCTTCATCTTACTTAGCATTTTGTTCTCCTCTACAATTCTTCAAAAGGGTTATCACACCATTAATAATCCCTATTGCATAGAATATGTATTGGAGAATTGTTAATAAAGAAAATTCCATATATATATATGGTTTATTTTATATATAAATAGTCTTCATTTTGTAATAATGTTGACTATACAATAAATATAACAAAGAATGGGGAGAATTTAATAAACCTTCTTTTGTGTGTAAAAAGCTATATTTGTACTGGTCTTAATCAAAGATTTATATGAAGGATGTTCTGAAGGAACTGGAAGATATAGCCGATAAGTTCGATGCTCTCAATGACCAGATGAACGCTGAAGAGAAGGTTTGGGCTGAGGAACTTGCTGATCGTAAGCGTCAGGGGCTGACCGGGGATGCAGCTGTCAAGCACTATAACGAGTGGATGGATCGTCACGGGATGAGCCATCTGAAAGTGCCGTACCTAACGTAATATTGCAATTTATCGGCAGAAACAAGCTCCGGCACTGCCGGAGCTTTATTGATATTTCATGGAGAATGCGTAAATTGCGTTCGACAAATCGGGATTTCTATGAAAAGAGTAATTCTAATACTTGCCATTTTCTTTTCTCTCCCTTCACTTGCTCAGGTTGATACGGAGACCCATCGGTTTTGGCGGCCTGGTGCTCAGCTAACTTTCGATGATTTTCAGGGAGTTGCTTCTGATTCAGCATATATGAAGAAGCTGAGTGATATGCATCTTTATCATCAAGTTGCAACTGGTTTCTGGTCGGCACTCGACATTCCGAAATCAAAACGGGGTTGGAAGAAAGGGTTGCAGGAGAAGTATTATTTTTGTGCCGCGATGGAGAAGAGTAATTCTTTCTTTATAATCCGCGACAGCACAGAGTTGAAATATGCCCAGTTGATTTGGGATATCTGTGAAGTGTCCACCCGCATATCCAGAAGGAATTTAGCTCAATTTATATCTCAAATCAATGATGGTATATCGAATAAAAACAATGGCGTAATCTCCATTCAGTATATGACGTGCCTGAATGATGGAAAGCAGTTCGGCAAAGAGGTGACACACGCTTTTTTTGATGAAGTTGTTACCACACATGACGAGCAGGCGTATCAAAAATTCAGAAGACAGATAGATGAGCTTCTTGACGAACTCTCTGAATATGCTACAACAGAAGCTGAAATCATACGCTTAACATCGAATCAACCTGATGAAGGGTATATTCTTGCCCCATCGTTGATGGGGGACTTCAAACAACGAGGCGAAATACGCTACTAAATTCCCATTTAACGGGCAGTTCATCTAAGATTATGATAACATAAGAGGAGACCATAACGGCCTCCTCTCCAGTCTTCTATAAATCCGATCTTACTCTGCCGGCTGCCACTTGCAGCGGACAGGTGATACGATGGCTCCGTCCTTCTTGAGCTGGGCGAAAGCCTTGTCCACCTCCTTGCGGTCAAGTCCGGAAAGGGTGGCCACTTCTCCGGCAGACACAGGCTTGCCTGCGCTACGCATAGTATCGAGAACCTTTGCCGTTGTTTCCATACGGACTAGAGTTCAGCGATTGACTGTTTGCGGAAAGCCTTGCCGAGTTTCTCAAGCTCGAGGGTTGCCTTGCGGACACGGGCGGCAGCGGCCTTGTTGCCTTCTGCGGCCTTGGCGAGGTCTGCCTGAAGTGCGGCGATGACCTCATTGATCTTTGCGATTGTCTCTTTCATTGTTGTAGTAGTTTATTTGATGTTGTTGTTCCTGTGTTCTGCCGTGATGTCCCGGAAGGAACGGTGACCTTCGATGTAGTCGGCATAGAGGTCTTCCGCCTCGCGTCCCCTTAGGAAACTGCACTTCCCGCAAATCGGGCAGTTGCCGAGACACTTGAACTCTTCACGGATGAATCCAAGTCTCTCCTCCCTTGTCGATGTCTCTATGTCCGGCGTCACCATTCTTCGCGGATGATTTCTACACAAAGGTAACATTTTGATTCCGGATTTCCCTCGCTGTTCATTAAACCGTGGTTTTTTGAACACTCTTCGAAGGAATGGTTGGAAGTACTCAAAACTTTTCTATCTTTGTATGAAAATATGTCTTAAAATCAAAGTACGGAAAAGCCGGTAAAATTGGCTTTATAAACTAAGGGGAAGATGAAGTTAGGATATGCCCGCTGCTCGACTCTCGACCAGAACCTGGACTGGCAGATAGACGCACTCATGAAAGAGGGGTGCGACAGGATTTTCCAGGAGAAGTTCACCGGAACACGGAAGGATCGTCCGGAGCTCCTCCGCATGATGGATATGCTCCGGGAAGGGGACACCGTGATCATCTGCGAACTCACCAGGCTCAGCCGCTCGGTCAAGGATCTCTTCGACCTGGTCGAGCAGGTGGAGAAGGCCGGGGCGAATATCAAGTCGCTGAAGGAGCCGTGGCTTGACACGACCACGCCGCAGGGGAGACTGCTCTTCACCATCTTCAGCGGAGTGAGCCAGTTCGAACGCGAGCTCATCCGTGAGAGGACGATGGAAGGACTTGCGTCCGCAAGGGCGAGAGGAAGGATGGGCGGAAGGCCGGGCAAGGACAAGAAGACAATCGATCAGGCACTGACCCTTTATGACTCCAAGGCGTATTCTGTCGATGAGATTTCAAAGACCACCGGCATCAGCCGTGCTACATTGTATAAATATGTAAACCTCCGTAAGGAGAATCAGAACGATAGCTTGAATCACGATTGAAACAAAGAGGCGTTTTGTTTCATGTCGATTTATCTTAATAAGTTCCTAATAAAACGTCTGCTGTAGCCCCAACCGGAGCTGTATGTGTGTGACTCATGGCTATTCGCCTTTGCTCGTGCTGCGAGGTTTTTCTGCGCTTGGCGGATTTCTGGGTCACGGCCATTGCGCACACCTTCTGCAAGTACAGCTGCAACTTCTCGTTTGTTGCCGTATTCTGCAGGAGGAAGGCTCTTGATATGCTTGACAAGCTCTACGACCTGAGTGTTGTAGATGACACGTACTCTTCCGGATGTGTCGTAATTTAGGTCTTTGAATTCGCTATTGCCGTAGAATACCACTATATTGAAAATTGGTACGTCGGGATTGTTAGGCAGGAGTTTGCGAAGCGCGTTGATGTGAGTGCGATTCTGCCAAATAGGATTGTAGAACTGGTGTTTCTCCTCTCCGTATGCAAGAATCTGCATCCAATATTTGCTATTCCCGTTTCCAAAGATCCATCCGCTGTAATCCTTGACCTCAAAGACGATGATACCTTGAGGTGTAGGAACGGCGAGATCTATCTGGGTGTATGTCCCGTTTTCCTTACGTATGTAGAGGTCATGGTAGATTACACGCTTGTCTATGCCACATTTGTCGAGAAGCTTAGGTATAAGGTCCCTCTCTGACCATGTGCCTCGGTCAAGAGATGTGACAGACTGGACTTGCTCACGATATTTCTTTGCCTTGATAATACGGTGGACAATCAAGGCGATTATGCCAGGGGCAACAAGAACTGTTATAAGTATTTCTATCATTCTATTTGTAGATAATTCTTTTGTGCGCCTTCATCAGAGCAGCGACTATTCCTGAGACCTATAGTGGCACATAGCCGGAGGAGATGCTCCGATAGATAATATACCCGATGATGGCCTGCTTTGACGATGACCGCGATAGGCATTGGTTAACATAATCTAAGTTGTATAACACCTAAAGCAAGAAGGGGAGTACCCTTGATTTAAAAGTACAGGCGGTACTACGTATGTCATCCATAGACCACCTGTACCCGACTTACCATCAACAGGAAATTTGAAATCTTTCACATTAAGGTCCTGAGACAGCATCTCGCAAATACACCTTAGTATTCTTTCTTTTCCTTCAGTTTGAACTGGATATTTACAGTCCAGTCCATCTTTTCCGCAATCTCGTAGATGTATCTAAAGGTGATGTCGTCTTTCTGGAACCAGAGATTCAGTCCCATCCTGGACAGTCCCAGCTTCTTGGCGAAATCCGACTTGGTAATACCGGCCTGATAGATGGCCAGCCTCAGGAAGTTCAGCCTGCTGTCAAGTTTGCCCACCTCGCCGAGGACGTACAGTGCCTGGTCGATGCTGAGTTTCGTGCGCTCGATCGGAACATCTGGAATCTCATAGTGCACATAGAATTCATATCCGTAATGGTTGGCAATCATCTCCACCTTTGAGTAGCTGGTATCGTCGACCATGAACCATCTGGTGACCGATGCCCTCATCAGTCCCACCACTCTCGCTAAGTCGCCGGTGGTCAGGCCCATCTTCTTCATGAACTCAGTCAGGAACTTCAGATTCTTCACATTCCACTGCCCGTTTTCATAGCGTCCGGCACCTTCTGCCAATACTCTCTTTTCCATATACAACAAATTTTTCTCCAGATCCTTGCTTAAAAGGATAGAAATACTTTACTTTGTAAACAAATAATGCTCTTTATGTAAATCAATACTATTTGACAACTTCAAATGTAGGAAAAAATGGAAACTTTACAAAGTTTTTATTAAAAATTTACACAGAGCATATACTATATCAATTGTACAACAGTTTATGTGTTCAGTGTCATCTATCCACAAACGGAGGATGACGGCAGCAAGACAGCCCGCGACGCGGCAGATTAAAAAGTTATGCTATCAAATGGTAACAACGGTCAACCTTACAAAGACCGTCTGAAAGTGGCTGATGTCCTTCTCCATTACGGAAAGGACCTCAGCCAGTCTCGTCTCGGCCTCATCCGTTCCCCTTTCCGGGACGAGCGCACTCCGTCATTCCATATCCTCTCCAACGGTTATGCCTGGAAGGACTTCGGGGACGGCAGCGGGGGCGGCGTGATAGACCTCGTGATGCGTCTGGAGAACTGCGGCAGGGAGACCGCCATCGGCAGGCTCCGGGAGATGAGGACAGACGGAGCGGTGTTCACTGCCGATCCGTTCCCGGAGAGGCGGCAGGCTCCGGCCAGGAGGCCGTCACTCTCGGTCTATTCCGAAGAGCCGCTGAGTTCTGAGCAGTTCACATCCTACGCCGCCTCGAGGGGCATCAGCCCCGAGCTCCTCAGCGCTTACTGCCGGGAGGTGACGGTCCGCAGGGGGCGGTCCTTCAGCACCTACATCGGCTTCCCGAACAGTGACGGCGGCTATGTGCTGCGCAGTCCCCTTCCGGGAAGCGACGGCAAGCGTTGCACGAGTGCCTATCCGACATTCATCGGCACGGACGGCGCCCTGTGCAGGGCCCCGTCCGCAGGGCGGGTGGCCGTCTTCGAGGGCTTCTTCGACTTCATGTCCCTCCTGCAGCTCTGCGGCAGGATCGTGCCGGGACAGTTCCCTCACCGCCTCCTTCACGTTGCGTGTCGGCTCGCAGGGCGCTCCGTCGCTGATGACGAAGAAGAGGCATTTCTCGCGAGTCCTCGCCCGGACCCTTGCCGCAGCCTCGCGGATGGCCCGGGAATCGATATTGCTCCAGTCCGCCTCGATGCTTCCGAGGGCGTAGCGGTCGGTCCTCGAACGACCCTCCCGGTAGGCGTTCAGCTTGACGAACGAGCCGTTCTCGGTCGTGTGGCCGTAGATGTACAGGTCGACGTTGCGGACCGTGGCCAGTGCCTCGTTCAGAAGAATGGCCGTGTCCCTCGCCGCCTGGATCTTCTCCCCGTCCATCGAGCCGCTCTCGTCCACAAGGATGCATACGGCCATCCTGTCGGCACGCACAGTCCTCTCCTGACGGTAGATATTCTCCACTCCCTGCACGGCTTCTGCCAGTTTGCCTGTATCGAGAAGGCCGCTGCGCAGGCCCCTCAGGTCACGCACTCTATCGGTGCCGTTGCGTCTGAGGATCGAGCTGAAGGCTGGGACATAGCGTCTCACCCTCGAGAGGGACTCGTCGTAACGGCGCTTGTCCGCCTCGGGGAAGTGGATGTTCACCCTGTCGGTCGCGCCTATCTCCAGCTCGCCTTCGAGGGCCTTTCCCAGTCGCGTGCCGTCCTTGCGGATGGCGCCGGACATCCTCTCCGGCTTCATGCCAGCAGACGATGTGCCGTCGGAAGGCTGCCCAGTTACATCCTTCTCCAGGGAGTCAAGGAGGCTCCCGAGCATCTTCTCCAGCTGCTCGTCGGAGAGAGACGTCTGTCTGCCTTGCGTTCCGGATCCGTTCCCCTCGCCGCCCTTGGCTTCCTTCGGTGCGCTCTTCTTCTGTTCCTGGTTGAAGAATCGCCTGATGATGTCGAATATCCTCTGTGCCGCGCTGAAAGCCTCCGCACAGGTCTTGGGATATGGCATGATGACAGCCCTCACGTCATAGAGGGTGTCGGCGAACTCCCTGAGGTCGTCCTCTTCCATGGCCTTCGGGTAACGTATCATCGACAGAATGCTGTTGACGAGCCTTACGGAACGCTCCGGCGGCGCTCCCGCTGATGATGCCTGCATCCTTGTCGAGTGGCGGTCGAAGTAGTAGTACTTCACGCAGCCGAGGAAGTTGGCAAGTCCGGGACGCTCCTGCCCGGTGAGCATCTCGATGCGCTCGTCCTCGATGATGTTGAAAAGGTCCGCGATGATGCGGTTCCTGGCCCTCGGCATCACCCTGAAGTCAGTGTAGAGCAGGTGGCTTCCCTCGTGTATGGCAAGACCGGTGAAGATGTCTATCTTCTGCCCGACGGAGAGCCTCGAGTCGTCGAACATGTCAGTGGCCACGCTCACGACCTTGCTGTCGGTGAACGATGCATCCGGGGTGAGGGCTATCCTCACCTTGAACGGAGTGTTCATGGCCACTATCATGTCCCTTGCGTGGTTGTACGCGATGCGGTGCAGGTCTGCGTCGTCCTTTGGCGAGAGCATAGCGGCCGAGTAGGCGGAGCCGGATGAGAGGGTCTGCTCCCAGCCGAGCCTGCCGCTGCGCTCGGCGCTGGTGTAGTTCTCGCCGTTCCTTTTCAGGAAGTCCTCCCTGAGGACCTGTATCTTCTGCTCGGTAGTCATAGTGTATCTGTATTGTTTGGTTCTTCCTTGCCGATGCCGAAGGCGTCCTTCGTCAGTTCAATCGTGTCGTGGACCAGAACGGCCCCGAAGAAGAGGATTCCTCCGCCCACGATGATTGTGTAGAGGACCCAGTAGATGATTTCTTTCAACAATTCCATAATTGATGTCGTTTGCCTCCCCTTACGGGGAAATTACGTTACGCAGGACAGGGACGGTCACGTGGCAAGGGTGCACCGAGGAATCGATGCGCAGGCGTCCATTCCGACGGGAAAGGCAAAGCCGGCCCTTGCATCGCAAGAACCGGCCTTAACTTCGCGGAACGGATTTCCCGGAGGTGGAGGAATGAGGGAAACTTCTATTCTTGATTAATCGAAATAATTCAACTGTTTAAATCACATAAAGATAATGCTGTAGCTTACAACTCATCGTCATTCTCAGCTGTTTGATTCTTGTACAAGATTAGATTAATGTATTCGATTTTTACATATCGAAGGTATGCACCACCCAATGATTTAGATCTTTCATTAGAGATAACAATGGCCATATCATTTGAACCAAGGTATGTCGTACTCAAGTTTCCATCATTATCAGTTGTTTCATTACCAGCACCATACTTTTCATCTAGTTTTCTTTTAAGACCCTCGTATTGATTCTTTGCATCTTTACCCTCATCCACACTATAATCGCTATAACTATTATATGCGTTAAACCAATAGAACTTTCCATCACTAGTACAAATAAAATTGGCAAACTCCCATTTGTTTCCAGCGAAATATACGTCAGTGAACAAATTAATAATTGTGTTTGATTCACGTGTCTCTTTATTGAAAACGCCTCTTGAACCTACTGCGCTTTTTATTTGTGCCGATGTGATTCTATCTCCCATCGTCAATCCAAAGAAAGTGTCTTGAATTGGATTCTTCTCGGTTGCCAATGAAGGTTTACCTTCCTGTGCAACAAGCATATATATGAGCCCATTTTCATTTCTTGCATTGATTGTAATGAGCGCTAAATTCCCGCTCAACCATCCCTTGGAAGAACCTTGAGTCCCGTTGAGCCATTCAACCCCCATTTGACCTAAATCCACATCGTCCATACTATAATCAGGTACTCCCAATTTGCCGATTAATATATTATCAAGCTTTGTAGATAATACTGACTGCAAAAATTTTTTCGTGACTCTGTCTGGGATCATTGATAAAATCAACGGCGATGAAGTTCCCTCAGGAAAAGTCACTATTGTAATACAATCATACTCCCCTATGCTCAGGTCATCAAGGACAAAGAACGGATATGTATATGTAAATGACGTAACGAGAGAATCCGTCTTTGGAAGTATCCTGGAGGAATACTTCTCCTCAAACTGCTCATTTGATATTTTCCAATTGAATGAGTCTACAAAGGAAAGGAAATCTCCCCTATTTTGGGCCTGCATTATCAGTGATAATGTTATCAGTGCAATTATAGTGACGAACCGTTTCATAATAAATGATTTATGATTCACAAATTTAAGAATATTTTCCCTAGTCTCAAAGGCCCTTGCTATTCAGAAATCTCGTACTCATCAACCCCGGGTATGAGTGCAAGGCCTCCCCAGGTGCCGTGCAGCTGGCCGATGGAGTCGATGTGCTCCACAGTACCTGTCTTTCCGGCATAAGCGGCGGCCTGTGTGTCCTTGCCTCCGTCATCGTACATCCGGATGATGCGGATGACGTCTCCTATCTTTACCTTTTCCATAATCATCCCTCCCTGTAGTTCTCCACGCACCAGCGGAAGTCCTCCTCCGTACGCATCATCATGCCCGCCACGACTCCGCAGCGGAGTACCTTCATTCCCTCATTCACCGGCTCGCAGAGCAGCAGTTCCATCGAACCATTGGAGGCCATCGTCCTGCCGTCTTCCAGCCTGGCGCACCAGCGGCCCTTGTATCTTGTTATTGTCTTTATTTTCATAGTACTCAGATGTATTGTCAAGTCATAGCGTCATAGATGTTCAGAAGCGTCGGGAGCAGCAGCCCGTAGAACCCTTCGTCGAGGACGAACCAGCCCGGAAGGAAGATGTCCCCGTGTTCCTTCAGCATCTTCAGCGCCTCTTCCTCGGAGTAATTCCGGTCATCTGTCCTCGTCATGAACGCATACAGCTCGTCGTTCACTATGGCGAGGCTCTTGACTTCGACCTCCATCATCGTATCATCATCAACGTTGACGACGTAACCGAAGACTCTGTCCTCGGTACACGCCGTCTGTCCGGATCTGACCATAGTCAGTATCTCGTCCCTCAGGAGCTCCGTTCCCTTCCGGATTAAGTCTATAGCCCGGCTCATGGTTCTACCCTCCTTGCCTTTGATACGATAATCTCCAGTGTGCTCCTCTCGCAGCCGCTCGCGTCAGTGTATCGGAGGTTCCTTAGCCGTCCCTCGACGTGCAGTGGTGTTCCCCTGCTGTACATCGACAGGTCATCCTCCCTGCCAGCCCAGGAAGAACAGTTGAACCAGGTGGTCTCGATGACCGGACAGCCATCGCTGTCCTTGTAGGCATAGTTGGTGGCGAGTGAGAAGTTGATGAGGATTCTGTCACCGACCTCGGTGACCCTCGATGTGCCGATGATGCCTCGCAGCTCGACACGGTTGATGCATTCAAGTTCCATATTGCATTAAATGATTGCGCATCCGACATCGGATGCTTACGATGCCCGAAGAGAGCATCGGCAACGAGGTAAAAAGAAATATGCTGAAATTGATGCACGAAGTGTGTACCATTTCAGCATATTAGGTTGTTGGACCGGTCTTTTGGACGCGGTGTATGCTCTACCTTTGCAGAGGAAGCAAACGATGACGGAATCGAATCTGAAACCTCTCTAAATCAAAGTTCTCTTTTTCAACTGTATGTCCTTTCCGGCGTATTTGAGGATATCATTGCCGAGATTATGGACTTCAGTGCTGTACAATGATGGACTGTCGCCGTCCGATTCGAAATTGGCTGATGAGTTCCGTATGGCCTCTTCGATATGAATAGGCATTATCGAACTGTCGAAGCCACCGGATATCTTGCTGTTGACATATTCCTTGAACGTGGCAAATGACGATACTTCCTTGTCATTTGGTTTGTTCTCATAAACGTGGTAATATAACCATATCTCAAATGACGGATTGCTTTGTGCGACATTCCAGGCTGGGTAATCCTTCCCATCATTCTTTCCCTTGCAGTATGAACGCAGGCATTCGATCAGACCGCACTCTTCCCATTCATCCGTATCCACAACGAACCAGACGATATCCTTCTGGCTATAATCCAGAGTGTATTCCCGAGACTCGCTTTCGAAGAGATGCTCGGCATGCTCTATTAGGTTGTTCGGAGAGGACTTGTGGTTGTATGGCGGTATCGAAATAATCTCAAGGTTGGAGGACATGCCCCTGAAGAAGTCGAAATAATTCTTCTCCCTGTCGTCACCCTCACAGAAGACATAAATCTTCTGTGCATCCTTGGAAGGCAAGGCCTTCTCGTATATCCTTCTTCGCTGAATCATGGCTCCTACCAGTTAAGGTCCTTCAGGTTGGAAAGGAACGGTATTCCACCGTAGCGGCCATTGAGATAGCCGTGCTCGATGTTGGCTGTCTTGTGGATGTTGAAATCGCTCAGCGGGTATATCTGCGTCGCCTGGTTGCCGTCCTTCTGGGTGAGCCATATCTCGTCCGCCCTGAGTATCTTCTGGTCGAGCAGGCAGGACTCGTGTGTCGTGAAAATCAGCTGACCGCGGCAAGACTCCTTCTCGGAAATCTTGGATATGATGACCTTGATCATCACGGGATGTACGCTTCTTTCTATCTCGTCTATGAGGAATGTCTTGTCCTCATTGAATATGCTGTAAATGAACGGGATGTATTCGATGAGCCTGATTGTACCGTCCGACTCGCTCTCCAGCGGCATCTGACGTTCATTTCCAAGGATGTCGACATGAATCGGCTGCATCATCTTGAGGAGGCATTCCCCGTTCTCGTACACCACTGTCGCATGGACGCGGGAATCGAATCTGTTTTCCGTCGGTATGGCCACTCCGGGGGTCGACTTCGCAATCTGCATCCTCCGGCGGAGACCTGGTGACAGTGTGTCGTCATTCTCCTGAAGTATGGCAGTCCTGATTACAATCTTCGATATGCCGGTATTCATTTCAGGAAGGAGCCTGTTGAGAAGCTGAAGCATATCGGGATTTTTGTCAAGCTGATGTGCCGTTATGCCGCTCATTGAGTTTGGACTGACAATCGCTAAATCATTGAGGAACCAGTCATATGCTTTCGATATTGCCTGAATGTCCTCGGAATATTTGTCCCCCATAAAGGAAAGAAGCAGTTCGGTCTTCCCAAGTATCTTATCCGACAGTGCTTCGGCAAATACTTCGTTTGCCGGATTCTCCTCCATATATCCTTTGTAGAACTCTATCTTCTGGGCGCCATCCACATTGCTTCTGGAGAAAACAAGCTCGTCGTTCTTCTCTCCGGAGATGTACAGTTCCTCGTTTACAATGCAGTCCTTGACGAATGACAGCGTATAGTAATAGATTACCCCTTCGCGATAGAACTCGACTGCAATCGAAACCGGAGAATTCTGGGTCTCGTCGTTGAGAAGGAATGGCATCTTATAGAAGCTGGATGAAATGGACTCGATTGTGCCGTTGCGCACCAGGTTGCGCAGAATAGTGACTGCTTTGATGAGATTGCTTTTCCCGGCTCCGTTGGCACCATATATTGCACTTAATCTGAGCACCTTGGTATGTCCCTGAGGAACAATATGTCCAGGAAGCTGCTGCGTGCGGCTGCTGGGAAACAGATTGAATTCTGTCTGTTCTTTGAAAGAGAAAAAATTCTCAAGGATTACTCTCAGTAGCATAACGAAATTGTTTAACGGTTTCTGTTCACAAATGTAGGATATTTATATTAAATATCAAATTTTATTTTATAATATCCGTTAGAATCTAACGGATATTATAAAATTGATAAAGATTATCTTGCGCAGAACATCTTGTTTACGATGCCCATCTCCCCTTCCGAAGGCGTGCCCTCGAAGTAAGGGAGGAAGATCTGGGTGAGTGCCTCCAGGGCGGAGTAGCCGCAGGATACGAGCTTGGCCGCCATCAGCGTCTGGCGCACCGTCACAGCCGTCGACAGCTCTCCCTTTGAGTGTGCGTCCCTGATGTCCTTTGCCACCTTGGCGATGTTCATAGCGTCGCTGAGCCTGATGCCGTGCCGCTTTGCCAGCACGTCCGCCTCGTCCGATACCGACGGGTATTCCATCTGCAGGCGGAAGAAGCGGGAGCTCAGCGCCGGATCGAGGTCGCTCGTCCCGACGAACTCCGCGCCTATGTTGGCCGTAGCCACGAACGTGCACTCGGGATGGACCTTGACCATCTGCACCGGGGAGACATAGTCGTTCCGCATCTCCCTCGTCCCGTCGAGGCAGCTCATAAGGTAGTTCAGCGCGTTCAGCGGTGCCCTGTTCAGCTCATCGAGAAGCACCACTCCCGGCTTCTGGATGTCCTCGAGGAACTGCGCCGGCTCGAAGACCGACTTGCCGTCCTTGATGCGGTGCACGCCCAGAAGGGCCGACATAGGGTCCGACATCGTTCCCATGTTGTACTTCCGGCAGCCGATGCCCAGCTTGCGGCAGGCGAGCATCACCAGTTCCGTCTTGCCCGTTCCCGAAGGGCCCGTCAGCAGGAGGTTGTCGTGGTTGTGGATAAAGGTCATCGTCATCTCCCAGCGTCCAGAGTCGACTGCGAACCCGTCCTTCCCGATGGTAGGTGCGGTCCACTCCTCCTCGGTGCGTATCCTCTCCAGGAGGGTCTTCCTCGTGGCCATGGTGAAGAGGTCCTCCTCGGGCTCCGGCTCCTGCGCCTCCAAGCTGCTCTCGTTGGCGCTCCTGTATGAGTCCCACTCGGAGAGCATCTGCGCATCGGGCTGCAGCTCGTCTCCAGGAACTCCTATCGGCGTTATCCCGCCTATGGCAGCCATGAAGGGAGCCAGCCCGTCACCGCTGGCGCGGCTGCGGCTCTGCCTCATCTCGAGTGAAGGGGTGCAGAACACCGTCCCTATGGGGCATCTGGCCCTCACTTTCGAGTCGGCCTGTATGTTAAGGTCCGTAGGTATCTCCGTACCGTCGGGGAACTTCTGTCCGGGAAGTGCCCTCAGTCTGTTCGATCCCCCGTCGGGGATGGTCTTCAGGAAAATGTAGCTCATGTCTGTCGTATGGAATCCGCTCTTGCCGCGCCCCGGTATGTCCTGGGCCCTTCCGGCTGCCGGAATCACACAGCATACGAAGGCCCGGAAAGTGAGGCGGAGGACAAAAGGACAAGCGGAAAAATGATGCGCCCGCTGCCGGGCGTGTCCCTTTTTGCGCGTTTTGGCATCCCTCTCACGGGGCCAGATTCGCGGAGTGATTTCAAAGGCGGAAAAAGGTCAGGATTTATTTACCTTGTCAATTTTCTATGCGAATAATATATATTATTAGTTGATAATGCAAATAAACGATTATCTTTGTGTAAAGTTTTAATAACCTTTTTTCAAAAAGCAAGAGTTATGATTCGTACAATTATCGCTGTTCTGTTGACGGTGATACTGGTTGCCGCATTGGCCGCCGGTCTGTGGATGCTCTTCAGCGGACGGAAGGGGCGCAAGGTAAGCGTGTCCGTCGTCGCCGATGAAGCGGATCCCTGTCCCGTCAGCATGGTGGAGGTCGGCGGCTCCACGGTAAGGATATACTTCATCCCCTCCCCGGCCGAGCTGGAGGAGGTGGAGGCGTGCACCGAATCCCCTGGTGCGCTTCCGATGGACGAGGGACCGACGGACATAGAGAGGTTCGTCGGAGGAGCCCTCTCGGGCGACGCCCTCAGGCAGACGCTCGTCGAGCTCCAGAAGTCGGGCATGAAGGTTTCCGACGACAAGGGGAAAGCAGTCTCTCCGAAGGACCTTCTCGCGGAGGCGGGAAGCGCCGAGAGGGAGCTTGCCCCGGGCGAGAAGAACCCTCCGGTGGACCCCGAGCCGCAGGTCCATCACGAGCAGAGGAAGAAACGGCACCGCAGGACTAAGGCCGAGATGCAGAAGGCCCGCGAGGCGCAGGCATCCGCCGAGGCCGAGGTGCATAAAACCGTGATGGCATGAAAGGCAGGAAACTACTGGCCGCAGCTGCGGCCCTGGCGTTGCCGGCGGTGTCGGCATCGGCCAAGCTGGGTTCAACCGAGTCCTTCCTGAAGGAGATCGACGACAAGATCCTCAATCTCGCGGGGGACGTGGTGAACATCGCAGGTTACATCATCGGACTGGCGGCGGCTCTGCTCCTGATAATGATCTTCATCGAGTCGAACAAGCCCCAGTCCCAGAGCAAGGATGCGCTGGTGAGGTGGTTCGCCATCCTCATCATCAGCTTCGTCGCACTGGAGCTGCTGAACGCGTTCGTTTTCAAGTAGGAGGAACGGCCATGGAGATAAAGTCATACCGCTCCCTGGACCGCAGCGTCCAGTTCTTCGGCATCAAGGGCCGCTTCCTCATCCCCATGGGTGCGGGTGCCGCCCTCTCCCTCGTCGCGGCGATGATTGCCGGCAAGGCGACCAACGGTCTCGTCGGGGTGGGCCTCTTCCTTATTCTCTTCTTCTGCTGCGCGCTTGCTGTGGTGGCCCTTCAGGGCTCCATCAGCGAGAAGGCGCTGTTCCGCAAGCTGGCGATGGGCCGTTGCCCCCGCTACATACGTGTCAGACCACAAAGACTCATAGTGCCATGGAGATGAACATCAATGTGACAGATATGGAGAGGGTCTTCCCGCTGGAGGGCGTGGATGACGGCTATATCCTCTCCAGGTGCGGCGACGTGACGGTGGGCTGGGAGCTGACGCTCCCCGCCGCCTTCAGCGTGGACACGGACTCGTACGACGCGATGCTCCGGTCGCTGGCCGCAGCCGTGCGCTCCCTCCCCGACTGGTGGATGGTTCACCGTCAGGATGTCTATATGGAACGCAGCTACCGCTCCGAGGGCAGGACCGCCTTCCTTGACGAGGCTTACGACCGTCACTTCGAGGGAAGGGTCTATCCCGAGGGGCGTCACTTCCTTTACCTCACGATGTCCAGCAGGGCTTCAGCCATACGCCCGGCGGAGAAGTGCGGTCTCTTCGGGACGGCATTGGCAAAGAAGCTCCCGACGCCGGAGGAGCTTGGCGAGTTCCGCGCGCGCAGCGAGGAGTTCATCGCCGTGGTGACCGCCGGCGGGGCCGTGTCGGCCCGCAGGCTGACCGACCTCGACCTGGCGGGAGAGGACGGCCGCGGCGGGCTCATCGAGGAGGTGATGACCCTCGGCACGGGGATGCTCAGCGACGTGGCCCTCACGCCCGAGAGCGTCCGCGTGAACGACGAGGGGACGGTGACGTTCATCATCTCGGACAGCGACTGCGTGCCGTCCGGCCTGAGCAGCGTGCGCAGGGTGGACCAGATGAGCACCTCGTGCTCGGAGGTGGACCTGTCGCTTGCCTCCCCGGTGGGGCTGATGCTCCTGAATCACCCGCACATCTGCAACCTCTATATCGTCAAGCCGAGCCAGCAGACGGTCCTCTCGGACCTGGGCAAGCGTACCAGGCACATGCGCCAGTTCTCCACGGACGGGGCCAACGCCGACAATGCCGCCGGGAACGACGCCTTCGTGAGCGAGGCCAACAGCGGCTCGCTCTGCGCGGTCTACGCCCACTGCAACGTCATCTGCTGGGGAAGGGACGAGAAGGAGCGGCTGAAGATACGCTCGGACGTGAGCGCCGCCCTCTCGTCGATGGGAGTGGATGCCGTGCGCGACATCCACTCAGCACCGGTCATCTGGTACTCGTCCCTCCCGGGGGCGGGCTGCGAGATAGGCAGGGACCACCTGATGCTCACCGAGCTGAAGGCGGCCCTGGCCCTGGCCCAGTACGAGTCGTTCGACAGGGGCATGGAGAGGGGTGCGATAAGGCTGACCGACCGTCTGAGGCACATACCGCTCGTTCTCGACGTACAGAAGGAGGCGGAGCGCGCGAACCTCGTGGGCAACTACAACATCTTCCTCGACGGTGCGTCCGGCACCGGCAAGTCGTTCACCACGGCGAGCATCCTGTACGGCATGTACACCTATGGGGAGCATGTGTTCATCATAGATGTCGGAGGCTCCTACGAGCAGGTCTGCTCCGTCGTCCGCGAGGAGAGCGGTGGCCGTGACGGCATCTACAACCGCTGGGACCGGGAGCATCCGTTCTCGTTCTGCCCGTTCATGGGCTGCGGTAACTGGAGGGATGCCGACGGCAACCCACGCCGCGACGACCCGTCGCTGAACTTCCTCATATCGATGCTGATGACCCTCGGAACGGACCGTGACAAGGGCATCATCCTCGGCGACTTCGAGGAGTCGGTGATCGTGGGGCTCGTTATGGAGTTCCTCGAATGGTGGATCGGCCTCGGCCACGGCACCGTTCCCCTCTTCGACGACTTCGTCGGCTGGACGCGGGAGAGGCTCATCTACGGGCCCGGGGAGGAGGACAACACCCTTCGGGGCACTATGCGCCCGTTCATGACGCGATCGGGGGTAAGGGTGGACGAGACCACCTTCCGGGGGACGATGTTCGTCGAGGCGCTCGCCTCCTATGCCCTGGACGGCCAGTTCGGGTTCCTTCTGAACTCCCCGGAGCCGAAGGACCTCTTCGGCAGCCGCTTCACGGTGTTCGACGTCGGGGAACTGAGCAGCGTCAGCAATCCGAAGTTCTACTCCCTGTGCGTGCTTTGCATAGTGAACGCCTTTGACCTGAAGATGCGCTCGAAGGACATCGAGGGCTACAAGGTCATGGCCATCGACGAGGCGTGGAAGGCCATCTCCAACGAGACCATGGCCCCGTACCTGCGCGAGCTGTGGAAGACCGCCCGCAAGATGTCCACCTCGGCCATGGTCATCACCCAGGAGCTGGACGACATCCTCACCTCGGACGTCATCCGCGAGACCATCCTGCAGAACTCCGACATCAAGATACTCATGTCCCAGGACGGCAACCGCAACACCTTCGAGAAGGTCAGCGGTCCGCTGGGCCTCACACGTACGGACGTGAACCTCGTCCTGTCGATGGCCGGCAAGGAGAGCCGCTCCCGCGACGTGTTCATCAAGTGGGGGTCGGCCAGGTCCGGCGTCTACACCGTCGAGGCGTGCCCCGAGCAGCTGTGGGCCTTCGAGAGCAACCTGCAGAAGAAGGAGCCGCTGCTGAGGGCCGCGCGCGTGACCGGATCCATGCTCTCCGCCATCAGGATGATGGCCGACAACAACACCCTGCCTTAGCCATGAGACGGTGGATGCTCATACTGGCGGCTCTGCCGCCCCTGCTCCTGTGCCGCCCGGCTGCGGCGCAGGAGGTCGTCGTGGACCCCACCCACATCGGAGTGGCCGTGGAGAACACCGCATCCTCGCTGGAGGAGATGATAACGATGATCGAGGAGATGTTCTCCCTGAACGGCAAGCTCGACGACCTGTACGGGCTTGCGGAGAAGGTGAGCGAGGTGGCGGACCGCTTCAAGGAGGTCGGCTACCTCGTGGACATGACCGAGACCTACAACGAGCTTCTGCAGCGCACCTACGACTACTCGTCCAGGATAAAGGAGTGGGCCGCCGAGGGCGACATCTACAACTACGAGCGGGAGCTGCGCTACATCTACAGGTGCGAGACGCAGGGCATCAAGCTCTTCGAGCAGTACATGAACTACTTCCGCAGCCTGAAGACCACCGACGCCGACAAGGCGGAGAAGGCCGAGAAGACCATCGAGAAGATGGAGAAGGCCCTGGAGGAGCTCACGAGTACGATGGATGCCGCCGAGCAGTCGCGCCAGATAGGAGAGAGCCTCGCCGACGCAGCCAAGTTCCTGGACAGGGGGCTGTCGGTGGATGACTACACTCAGACCTACCGGTCCCTGGGCGATGCGGAGTTCGCCGCCTCGGCCTGGATACAGACCATCTGGTACCTTCAGGCGCTCACGATCGTCTTCGCGGTGATTCTCGCGTTCATCATCTACTTCCGCGGCCAGGGCTTCGGCAACCAGACCAGCGCGATGTCATTCATGAGGGTGTTCATCGCCGCTGCCGTCGGATGGCTCATTCT